>Ga0207865_100005_pt1 | contig 297732 bp, 285 predicted proteins | sample HigsolmetaAR204D_FD_184836 | JGI IMG/M metagenome (GOLD analysis project Ga0207865, IMG submission 184836) | Ionic liquid and high solid enriched microbial communities from the Joint BioEnergy Institute, USA - AR20-4-D (SPAdes) (version 2) ... | reverse complement strand
TGAATAATCTTCCTTGAATAAGCATCGCACGAAGAAAAAGCGAGTAGCTTTTTCTAAGGAAAAGGAAACACGGCGAGGGACGAGCCGATGTTGACTTATCGTAGTGAAGCTACTCCTAGAGTGAACTTCATGAGTAATCTTCCTTGATATACTTCATGAAGCTTTGCGACGAGCTGAACATCCGCTTCCTCGAATAGGCTATGGCGCAGGAGCACATTAAAGGGGAGTTAGTTTCTCAGTCGCTGGCGCTCGTAGCTAGACAATAAAACTAATCCCAAGTTAATTGCTTTTATTTTTATACTTTCTTATACTATATGAAAGGGTGCCTCCCAAAAAGGATGCACCCTTAAAAATTAATATAATTTCAAATATTGTTCTCTCTCCCAAGGTGTCACTTGCGTACGGAACATATCCCACTCAATTTCTTTCGCTTCGATAAAGTTTGTTAAAATATGTTCTCCTAATGCTGACATAATGATTTCATCTTCTTGCAATTTCTCTAAAGCTGATTGCAATGTTCCGGGAAGATCATTAATTCCTTCTGCCTCACGTTCTTCTTTTGTCATGACGTAAATATTTCGATCTACCGGACTTGGAGGTGTTAGTTTGTTCTTGATACCATCTAATCCAGCTTTCAATATAACCGCCATAGCTAAATACGGATTAGCAGACGGGTCTACGCTACGCAATTCAATACGGGTACTCATCCCTCTTGAAGCAGGAACCCGAACCAATGGACTACGGTTGCGTGCCGACCATGCAACATAAACCGGTGCTTCATATCCCGGTACTAACCGTTTGTATGAGTTAACTGTTGGATTTGTAACAGCCGTAAAGTTTGGCGCATGTTTCAAAACTCCAGCCATAAATTGATAGGCTGTTTCACTTAATTCCAATTCACCTGTTGGATCATAAAATGCATTGGCACCCTCTTTAAACAAAGAAATATTACAGTGCATTCCGGAACCGTTAATTCCAAAAAGCGGTTTTGGCATAAATGTTGCGTGAAGACCATGTTTACGTGCAATTGTTTTTACAACCAGCTTAAAAGTTTGGATTTCATCACAGGCAGTAACAACATCTTCGTATTTGAAATCAATTTCGTGTTGACCGGGTGCTACTTCGTGATGGGATGCTTCAATTTCAAAACCCATATCTTCCAGTTCAACGACAATGTCTTTTCGACAGTTTTCACCTAAATCAGTCGGTGCCAAATCAAAATAACCGCCATGATCGTTTAATTCCATTGTCGGTTCTCCGTTAGCATCCAATTTAAACAAGAAAAATTCAGGCTCAGGACCTAAATTAAATTGTGTAAAACCGAGTTCTTTCATTTCTTCAACAATTCGTTTTAAATTGTTACGCGGATCTCCCATAAACGGTGTACCATCCGGATTGTAAATATCACAAATCATCCGAGCCACTTTACCACGACCGGCCGTCCACGGAAAGACCACCCAAGTATCCAAGTCCGGATATAAGTACATATCACTTTCTTCAATACGGACAAATCCTTCAATCGATGAACCGTCGAACATGATTTTATTATCCAGTGCTTTTTCAAGTTGGCTCAATGGAATTTCTACATTTTTAACCGTTCCTAAAATGTCTGTGAATTGCAAACGTATGAAAGCCACGTTTTCTTCTTTTGCCATCCGAATAATATCATCGCGATTATATTTTTTTCCCATTGTCTTTTTCCTCCATCATTTTCTTTAATAATCTTTAACTCTATTGATTGTGATAACTTCATTAATACGAATGCGGTTCTTTTTTGTACGCTCCTAGTGAAAGAAACGATACATGTCCCCTTGCCGTAAATCAGAACGATTGATTCGACTGTTGGTAAGTAACTCATTCCTTAAGATCTTTCTTAGTTCTTTTTCCGAAATTTCTTGGTCTCTTTCCTTTTTTCGGTTTTGCTTTTCTAACTTTTCCAGTTCCTTCATCGCAAAGATTTGTTTAATCCCTGCGATATTAACGCCTTGATCTAAAAGGTCTTTAATTTCCAAGAGCTTATCGATATCATTCAAAGAAAACATTCGCTGGTTCCCTTTTGTCCGTGCCGGAACCACCAATTGATGTTCTTCGTAGTACCGAATTTGTCTCGCTGTAAGTTCCGTCAGTTCCATCACAGTTCCTATAGGAAATAAAGGTAGGGATCTGCGAATTTCTTTTCCGCTCACCTTTCCGCCCCCTTTACAAATTATTTATTATCATTATATCCAATGTTAAATATAATGTCAACAACATGTGAGCATATCTAACATATTATTTACGACTTAAATGATGGATGTAGAAATAAAAAAATGGTTCACCGACAAAGAGCTAATTTTTTAAAAACTTAAACCGACCATTGTTTGTACATATCGACCATTTCGAAAGAACTTTTTGGGTTCTAATCAAAAGATGGCTGGGGTGTTTTTTCATGTTTATTCAATGGTGATTAACTGTTTTTCAATTAACCTGTTGACGGCAAGACAAATAGCAATTTTGACATGTTCATAAGTTAATCCCCCCTGAACATAAGCAATATACGGAGGGCGTATTGGGCCGTCTGCAGATAATTCAATACTTGCACCTTGAATAAAGGTACCTGCGGCCATAATCACATCATCTTCATACCCCGGCATATAACTTGGATAAGGTGTAAATTTTGAATTAACAGGAGAAGCATACTGAATTGCTTGACAGAAAGCGATCATTCTATCCTTATCATTAAATTGAACAGATTGAATGAGGTCGGTCCTTTTTGCATCCCAAGATGGATTTGTATTCAATCCAATACGTTCCAACATCGCTGCAGTAAATACGGCACCTTTTAATGCTTGACCAACAATATGGGGTGCGAGGAAAAAACCTTGATACATTTCAAGTAAGCTATATAGGGAGGCACCAGCTTCACCCCCCAGTCCGGGAGCCGTTAATCGATAAGCACATTTATTTACCCACTCTCTTTTCCCGACAATATAGCCTCCCGTTTTTACAATGCCGCCTCCTGGATTTTTTATTAACGAACCGGCCATTAAATCGGCACCGACATGAGTTGGCTCCAATTCTTCAACAAATTCTCCATAACAATTATCTACAAAAATAACTACATCTTTTTTAATCTCTCTAACAAAATCAATCATTTCTTTTATTTCATTTACAGTAAATGATGGTCGGTCGGCATAACCTTTTGAACGTTGAATCCCAATCATTTTTGTTTTCGGATGAATACGTTCAGCAATGTTTTTAAAATCAGGTCTCCCCTCCTGTGTAAGCGGAACGGTTTGATAACCAATGCCAAATTCTTTTAAATTTCCATTTTCGGACCCACGTATACCAACGATTTCCTCCAAAGTATCATAAGGATTGCCGGTAATATAAAGAAGTTCATCTCCCGGCCTTAGAACTCCGAATAAGCATGTAGAAATGGCGTGGGTACCGGAAATAATTTGTGGCCTGACCAATGCAGCCTCGGTACCAAAACAATCGGCATATACTTTTTCTAACGTATCTCTACCAATATCATCATAGCCGTATCCCGTTGAAGGAATAAAATGTGAATCACTGACTTCATTTTTTTGGAAACTTTTCAATACACGATATTGATTGTTTTCGACAATTTTATCAATTTGATCATGTATGGGTCGAATTTTCATTTCCACCTCATTAATAATTGATTGAAGTTTTGCATTGTTGGTTAGTACATTTTCCATGTTATTCTCCATCTCCGTCATTTTGTTTCTTGATTTCCCCATATAGAGGGGAGTGGGCAAAAATATAGCCTTTACATTGATAGGTTTCGTCACTTTCCAAAAATTTGAGCTCCCGTAAAATGGTTTCCTCTTTTAGCCGGGCTAATAATTTTCCGGATGTCGAGGGCAAGTTGACTTCATATTGGACCATTTCTTCTATCATCATCTCTTCAATTTTACGCTTTAGTCGCTCACGATCAGCAAGGTTTAAGGCACTGATTTGTAACACCTTGCCGTCCGCTGTTGGAACAAAATCATTGTGGACCCGATCCATTTTATTATATAAAACGAGTTGGGGAATTTCCTCAGCATGTAACTCTTTTAATATTTTATTCACGGTTTTTTCATGTTGATCGTAATCCGGATTGGAAGCATCGATGACATGAAGCAACAGATCGGCTTCTGCAACTTCTTCCAATGTGGAACGAAATGCTGCAACCAGTGTTGTTGGTAAATCTTCAATAAAACCGACTGTATCGCTTAATAAAACAGTAAATCCGCTATGTAGCACTAATTTTCGTGTCAGTGGATCAAGGGTGGCGAATAGTTTATTTTCTTCGTAGGATGCGGCATCTGTCAATCGGTTAAACAAAGTTGACTTCCCGGCATTCGTGTACCCGATTAAGGCAATTTGGTATGTATTTTTTTTCTTTCTATTCGAGCGATAACGTTTCCGATGCTCCACAATAACAGAAAGCTGATTTTTAATTTCATTAATCCGGTTACGAATATGTCTTCGATCAGTTTCCAGTTTTGTTTCACCCGGTCCTCTTGTTCCAATTCCCCCACCAAGACGGGATAACTCGGTTCCTTGTCCAACTAATCTGGGCAATAAATACTCCAGTTGAGCGAGCTCCACCTGTAGTTTCCCTTCTCTTGACTTCGCTCTTCTCGCAAATATATCCAAAATTAATTGCGTCCGGTCGATGATTTTCGTTTGCAATTGGTTTGATAAATTTCGTAACTGGCTCGGTGTCAATTCACTATTAAAAATGACAACATCTACTTCAAGTTCTTCAATAAGATTCCGTAATTCCTCCACCTTTCCCTTCCCCAGATAAGTAGAAGAATCTGGCTTGTCTCTTTTTTGTGTCACACGAAGGATCACTTCACCATTAGCTGTATCCGTCAACGAGACAAGTTCTTCCATTGAATTTTCAAAACGGAAATCATCCATTTCCGGGAGTTGACAGCCAACGACAATAACTTTTTCTCTAGCGTTTTCCACAAAACCACCTAATTTCTTTTATAATCAATCATTATTTTTCTTATCCGCAAGTTGAACCTGCGGAGCCTCATTTATCCATTACTATATTTACACAAAATAAATTTGACTGCAAATTCGGTTCGTAAAAAAAATTTAGTTCATTATAAAAAAACCCCAACATGCTGGGGCAAAAGAATTATCTATTTTTCAGTTCAATGTTCATCCGGAAAAATAAGATCTTGGCTGCGAATCGTCATTAATTCACTCCGGTCAAATTGATTATTAATTAATAATCTCATTGCTTGGGCACGAATCGACTTTTCAATAATATTTCTTACATAACGTCCATTTGAAAAGCGATTTCGAATAAACGATGATTTCACAAATGATAAGTGCTCTCGTAATTTTTTTTCAGCTTCATGACTTAATATATATTCTTTTTCTTTCATCATCATTTTTCCGATATCCATTAGCTGTTCAACCGTATAATCAGGAAATTCAATGATAATCGGGAAGCGTGATTCAAGACCAGGATTTAAGGCGAGAAAATGATCCATCTCGCGTGAGTAACCGGCTAATATAAGTACAAAATCATGTTGTTTATCTTCCATATGTTTGACCAAAGTATCAATGGCCTCTTTCCCAAAATCCTTTTCACCGCCACGGCCTAGAGAGTATGCTTCGTCTATAAAGAGGATGCCGCCCATAGCTTTTTTAATCAAATCACGAGTTTTTTGTGCAGTATGTCCGATATATTCACCAACTAAATCGGCTCTTTCACATTCAATCAAATGTCCCTTTGATAAAACACCAACCTTTTGAAAAAGTTTCCCGATCAGTCGGGCAACCGTTGTTTTTCCTGTTCCCGGATTTCCTTTAAACATCATATGGAGGACCTGTTTCCCAGCTTTTAATCCTTTTTCCTCCCGCTTTTTATTCACAATAATCCAAGCATATATTTCTTTAATTACGTGTTTTACATCATTTAGACCAACTAAGGAATTTAACTGTTCTTCAATTTCTCTTAATATTTCATGATCACCAGTCTGCTCTTTTGGTTCAGTAACCGGTTCAACTCTTGCTTTTCGGTTTAAAGTAATACTTATTTGACCATTATTTTTCATCCGTATTGGTTGATCCAATGTGTTCACCTCTCTTGTATGTAAAACAGTATACGCCCAGATGAAAAAAAGGTGACATTCGCCTATTTGTCGAAAAAATGTATTTCCTGCTTCACTTTTCTTTATGTTTTGACAATAATTTATGTTTAATGACAAAATCCTACTTTCCCTTTGTCAAATCTTGCGCTTTCCCAAGAAATAATGAATATTATTTCCAAATTTGCTTTCATCACGTAAAAACAGCTGATGTGATCATATCATGCACAAAGATTTGTATAAAACGAAATATGGTTCATGGAAACCTTGCTTCTCTTCCTATAAGGCTTTTAAAGGTCTTAAAATATCTTTTACTATATTTATTCATAAATAATACAAGTCATGACTCGAGTATCATATTTTCCTTAAAAGTAATACGTCCTCGATAATACTTATAGCCTACAAATAGAAAAAGAGGCATGATTTATGAAAACCATACCTCTTTTGTATTATTACTTTCCCCTACTCTAAATCAATTTGCACATTTCGTGACGGGGCAAAAGTTGATATTGCATGTTTAAAAACGAGTTGTTGTTTGCCATCGGTTTCAAATAAAACAGTAAAATTATCAAACCCTCGGACGAGACCGCGGATTTGGAAACCGTTTGTTAGGAATACGGTAACTAAAATATTCTCTTTCCGTATTTGATTTAAAAATTGGTCTTGAATATTGATCGGTTGTTTCATTCTTTGTCCTCCTCATTATTCGCCTAATTTATATATTCGCTCTAAGGTGAAGCTTTCCTGCAACGAAATCAGAAATTTTTTGTAAATTTTTTTCATATTCTTTCAGATTCGTGATATCAAACCACTCGACATCCATCTTATTCCGAAACCATGTCAATTGTCTTTTGGCAAAATGTCTCGTATTTTGTTTTAATTGGTCTACCGCTTCTTCAAGGGTAATTTTTCCGTCAAAGTAAGCGAACAATTCTTTATAGCCAATCGCTTGTGTCGCCTGAACATTTTTGAACCCTTGATCATATAAAGCTTTTGCCTCGTTGATTAGCCCATTTTCGATCATTTGGTCGACTCGTTCATTTATTCTTTTATATAAAATGTCACGATTCATTGTTAAACCAACAATCGCAACATCATATAATAATGTATATTGTTGTTTTGCTTTTAATTCCGCCATCGTTTGCCCGGTAGAAAAATATACTTCTAAAGCCCGGATAACACGGCGCTCGTTATTAGGATGAATTTGCCGGGCAGTCTCCGGATCGACTTTTGAAAGGTATTGATACAAACGTTCAATCCCTTCTAATTTCACTCTTTCTTCTAAAAGGCTACGTATTTTGTTGTTTTTTCCTTGATTAGAAAATTGATAATCATAAATAACAGCTTGAATATAAAGCCCTGTCCCTCCGACAACCATCGGTAAATGATTTCGGTCGGTAATAGCGGAAATTTTTTTTCGGACAAGTTGTTGAAAATCATATACAGAAAAAGATTCATCCGGATTTTTAATATCGATTAGATGATGTGGGATTCCTTTCATTTCCTCTTTGGAGATTTTGGCTGTCCCAATATCAAGTCCGCGATAAATTTGCATTGAATCTCCACTAATAATTTCACCATGAAATTGTTTTGCCAAATCAATACTCAATTTGGTTTTTCCCACTGCGGTAGGTCCGATAATACACAGCAACTTCTCCTTGTTCACAAAAAATCCCACTACTTTCAACACATTTATTTGAAATAATTTCCTGTCATTTTTAGTTTACCACAATAAAATAAATATGTTAAACATCAAACTATTATGTCCCGAAACAGGAAAGATATACCTCACTTTGTCGATTCATGATGGAATTTCGAAAACTTTTTTTAAAATATATGCTATAAAAAGTAAGCGTGAGGATAGAAATGTTTCCGCTAAATTTTAACTGCATTTTTAGCCAGATTCGATTAGAGTAAAATTCCATCTTTTCTTCAAGCTTTCTTACATGACCCTTTTGAACATTTTTTCCATTTCATATGTTGAAAAATGAATGATAATCGGTCGTCCATGCGGGCATGTAAATGGATCACTTGTCATCCGCAATGTATCCAGCAATTGCTGAATTTCATCATGACGCAGCCGGTGATTGGCTTTAATCGAACCTTTGCAGCTCATCATAATAGCTGTTTCTTCACGCAATTTTTTAATATCAACTTTTTTCATTGTCAACACTTGTTCAATGATTTCTTGAATGGTTTCTTCTTCTTCACCGCAGGGAAACCATTGTGGGTGATTCCTGATGATAAATGTATTCGTTCCAAAAGGTTCGAGAAATAAGCCGATTTTTTTAAGTTCTTCCAGATTTTCTTCCAACTTAATAAATTCGTCGTTAGAAAACTGGAGTGTCAGCGGGATAAGCAGCTCTTGCAAATCATTTGAAACTTCCCCAATTTTTTCTTTAAAATACTCATATTTTATCCGCTCTTGGGCTGCATGCTGGTCGATGATGTATAATCCTTTTTCATTTTCAGCAAAAATATATGTGCCATGCATTTGCCCGATTGGATATAAGACCGGAATTCTACTTACCGGTTGTTTGGTAAAATCCGGGTTATTATCGAATGGTTCATGATCATCATGAGCTTTTTTCTCATTCGTTGCTTCATCAAGATCAATACCGTTCAAATTTTCCCCAATTGAATTTTCGGTTACTTTGTCAAAATTTTCCTCTTGATTATGATTCGTTTGGTGAAACGATTCTTCACTCTCTTTTATTTCGTTAACCGATTCATGTTCTTTCAGCGATTGCAAAAATAAGCCGGCTACTGTTCTTTCTTCTTTTGTTAATGTGGAGTGTCCATTGTCAATATTGGACCTTGCGACTTTCTCTCGTTTCTGATCAAACGGTTCATCTTGTTGTCCCAAGTTCTCAGGTAAATGATCTAAAGAAAGTGAAATTTGTTCCGATTTTAATTTTTCTTGTTTTGGCGCTTGACCGGCAGGGATCAGTGTCTCTTTTTTGAAGCTCTGTTTAATGGTTTCCGTAATTAATTCTGACAATTCTTTTTCCTTACTTAAACGTACTTCTAGTTTCGCAGGATGAACATTCACATCAACTAAGATGGGATCCATCGTAATGTTCAAGTAAACGATGGGAAAGCGTCCAATGGGAAGCAAGGTGTGATATCCAGCAATAACCGCATTAGAAATTGGATAATTTTTAATAAACCGACCGTTAACCATGATTGAAATATAGTTTCGTGATGCTCTGGTTACTTCCGGCAATGTGATATAACCATCGACTTGAAAATCGAGTGATTCACCGTGAATGGGAATCATTTTTTTGACAATATTTAAGCCATAGATCCCGGCGAGAACTTGCCGGGAATCTCCATTTCCGGTTGTCTGCAGAAGCGTTCTACCGTTATGAATGAGTTTCATTGCAACTTCAGGATGACTAAGTGCCAATCGGTTCATAACATCTGTAATATTTCCTAACTCGGTATGGATGGTTTTCATATATTTCAAACGGGCTGGTGTATTAAAAAATAAATCGGTTACTGTAAAATCTGTTCCTTTTCGGCTCGGAGCGGGTTCAAACAGAAGCTTCGTCCCTCCCTCTACAACGAGACGACTTCCGGGTCCACTGCCGGTGCTTGTCACCAGTTCAACTTTTGCCACCGAAGCAATACTTGGTAAAGCCTCACCGCGAAATCCGAGCGACTTGATACGGAACAAATCTTTTTCATCTTTTATTTTGCTGGTTGCATGTCTTTCAAAAGCAAGGGGTACGTCTTCCGGTTCAATCCCGGATCCATTGTCAATCACCCGGATCTTTTTCAAGCCCGCTTCTTCCACTTCCACTTCTATCATCGTACTACCCGCATCAATAGCATTTTCAACAAGTTCTTTTACAACTGATGCTGGACGTTCAACCACTTCACCTGCTGCTATTTTATTGGAAAGTACTTCATCTAATTGGATAATCTTGCCCATTTTTTCTCACCACCCAACATAATCGTTCAATTTTTATTCAGCTTTTTTTGTAACTTATATAATGCATTCATCGTATCAAGCGGAGTCATTTCTAACAAGTTCAACGATTTTAACTCATCAACCACTTTCTTCTCTTTATTTGTTAATCTGGTTGAAGCCGGTGATTTTGGTTCTTCTTGAAAGAATGATAATTGCTCTATATCCGTAGTAGTTGATTCAAATATTTGTTCCGAATTCATTTGGGTGTCTGTTTTTGCTTCTTCAATTTCTGTCATTTGATCTGGCAAGTGTGACACTTTGGCAAAATTTGGTTTTTCATCCTGATTTTCTAATTGCTGCAAAATTTCTTCCGCACGTGTAATCAACTCCGGTGGTAAGTCTGCCAATTTTGCGACATGGATACCATAGCTTTTGTCAGCAGGTCCTTCTTTTATTTTATGGAGGAAAACAACATGACCGTCTTTTTCTACTGCACTAACATGAACATTTTTCAATTTCTTTAATGATTGTTCCAAAACAGTTAATTCATGATAATGGGTCGAAAAAAGTGTTTTCGCACCGATTTTATCATGTATATATTCGATCATAGCCTGAGCAAGAGCCATACCATCATAGGTTGATGTTCCCCGCCCAATTTCGTCAAATAAAATTAAACTGTTTTCCGTTGCACCACTGATCGCATTTTTCGCTTCCAACATTTCCACCATGAATGTACTTTGGCCACTAATTAAATCATCTGCCGCACCAATCCGAGTAAAAATTTGATCAAAAATCGGCAATTCCGCCTCTTGAGCCGGGACAAAGCAGCCGATTTGTGCAAGTATGGCGGTTAAAGCAATTTGCCGCATATATGTACTTTTCCCTGACATATTTGGACCGGTAATCAATAACATTTCTCTGTCTCCATCCATAAAGCAATCATTCGGTACATAAGATTGGAGATTCATGACCTTTTCAACGACAGGATGCCTACCTTCTTTAATAATTAGTTTTCTGTCTTTTCGAAAAACAGGTTTTGTGTACATTCTTTCCTCGCTGACGGTGGCAAAACATTGTAAGCAATCAAGCTCACTTACTTGTTTCGCCAACTCTTGCAATCTTGGAATATATTCCTTTACTTGTTCACGAATTTCAATAAACAACTCATATTCGAGGTCAACACTTTTTTCTTCTGCTTCCAGAATAATACTTTCTTTTTCCTTTAATTCCGGTGTAATAAATCGTTCGGCATTGGCCAAGGTTTGTTTTCGTTCATAGGATCCATCTTTTGGAAGAAGGTGGAGATTAGCCTTTGTCACTTCAATATAATACCCAAAAACCCGGTTATAACCGATTTTTAACGACTTAATTCCTGTCTTTTCCCGTTCATTCTTTTCCATTTCACTGATCCATACTTTTCCGTTGCGACTGGCATAGCGATAAGAATCCAAGCGGTCATTATAACCATCGCGAATGATTCCCCCTTCCTTTACCGATAATGGAGGAGTTTCAATAATTGCCCGGTCAATCATGTCAGCCAGTTCAGTACATGGGTCAAGGTTTTTCGCCCTTCTTTGCATTTCCGGATCTAAAATAGATTGTAAAATATGTATAATTTCCGGAATTTGCCATAGTGTTGTCTTTAAACTGACTAGATCGCGGGCATTGACATTTCCGAATGCGACACGGCCGGCAAGTCTTTCAATATCATAGACTTGCTTCAATTTTTCACGTAATTCTTGTCGTTCCATATAATGATTTTTCAGCGTGTCCACACTATTTAACCGTTGTTCAATCGCATCAATCGATAAAAGCGGGCGGTCAATCCATTGTTTTAACAACCTTCCACCCATCGCCGTCATCGTTTCATCAAGCAACCAAAGAAGGGACCCTTTTTTTCCTTTTGACCGGATCGTTTCGGTTAATTCTAAATTTCGCTTCGAATAATAATCAATTTTCATATATTGATTGACTTGATAAAACTCGACCGGTTGAATATGATCTAAATTTCGTTTCTGGGTGCGATATAAATAATTAAAGAGACGAGCAATGGTCATTCGTAATTTTTCTTGCGTAATTTTGACCAACTTATCCGAAAATACCGCCGGAATGTCGATACTTTCTTCAAAGGAGATGGCGATAGGGAAACGTTCTTTCATTTGACTTTGCAATTCCTCGGAAAAATCCGGTGAAACAACAACCTCTTTTGTTCTGAACGTGGACAGTTCATTCATGACTTCCTCGAATTCTTCTTGTATCAATGTTACCCGGCTTTCCCCCGTTGATAAATCACAAAAGGATAATCCAAAAGTACCATCGTTAAACAGGGTAATGGATGCGATATAATTATTATCTTTATCGTGAAGGCTAGTCCCATCCATCAATGTACCGGGAGTAATTAACTGAATAACTTCTCTCTTAACCATTCCCTTTGCTCGTTTCGGGTCTTCCATTTGTTCACATATCGCTACTTTATAGCCACGATTTACCAGAGTTTCAATATATCCGGAAGCAGAGTGATAGGGTACGCCACACATCGGTATTTTTTCCTCAACTCCGCCATCTCTGGACGTTAACGTAATTTCCAGTTCTTGACTTGCTTTGACAGCATCTTCAAAAAATAATTCATAAAAATCGCCTAAACGAAAAAATAAAAAGGCATCTTGGTATTCTGCCTTTATGCTCAAATATTGTTGGATCATAGGCGTATATTGTTTCATTTTTGCCCACACCTTTTCCGTTTCATTCTCAAATAATAATTATAACATATCATTATGGAGTTATCATTCGAAAAAATTCATGTTCCTTTCCCTTCATTTTTTTATAAATTTTAAAAGACCTTCAAAATGTATTGAAGGTCTTTTTTTAACCACTGAAACATCCAAGTTATATGTGAGGAGTCCTATTTTTCGTTATTATGAATTTTGGCTTCTCAATTCAACACGACGGATTTTTCCTGAATCTGTTTTTGGTAAAGATTGAACAAATTCAACTAATCTTGGGTATTTGTAAGGTGCAGTAAGTTGTTTAACATGATCTTGAAGTTCTCTAACTAAATGTTTACCGGCTTCAATTCCGTCTTTAAGAACAACAAAAGCTTTCACCACATTTCCCCGAATCGGATCGGGATGGGCAACAACCGCACATTCTTTTACAAATTGATGTTTCATTAACGCATCTTCCACTTCAAAAGGTCCAATTGTATATCCGGAACTAATGATCATATCATCGCTTCTTCCGACAAACCAATAATAATTATCCTCATCTTTATAGGCAAGATCTCCGGTTACAAAATAATTCCCTTTAAAAGCTTTTTCAGTTCTTTCGAGATCTTCGTAGTATTTGACAAAAAGTGCCGGGAAATCTTTTCGTAAGGCAATATTCCCTTTTTCACCTACTTTTACCGGCTTCCCATCTTCATCAACAATCTCCACAAATTCCGGCATAATCGGTTTACCCATTGATCCCGGTCTGATTTCCATTCCTTTTACGGTTCCGATGACAAGCGTACTTTCTGTTTGACCATAGCCATCACGAACCATGATATTAAATTGATTTTGGAAGATATCGATGACTTCCCGATTTAATGCTTCTCCGGCTGAAACGGCACTTTGTAAATGGGATAAATGATATTTCGATAAATCATGGACTTTTGCCATTAGTCGATATTCTGTTGGCGTACAGCAGAGAACATTCACTTTTTCTTGATCCAGTATTTTTAAATAGGTTTCCGGATTAAACCTGCCTAAATATACCAGCCCGGTCGCCCCCATGCCAAGTACAGAAAGGAAAGGACTCCACACCCACTTTTGCCAACCGGGGCCTGCAGTCGCCCAAACAATATCCCCTTCATGAATATCGAGCCATTGTGTCGCGGCAATCCGTAAATGTGCATATGCCCAACCATGTACGTGAACAACTCCTTTTGGTTGTCCGGTTGTTCCGGAAGTATACGTAATTAATGCATAGTCATCCCTTGAAGTTTCTACCTTTTTAAAAATTTCTGATTCATTTTCAGCAAGTTCTTCCATTTGCTTCCAACCGGGTACTGACTCTGAAAAAGTAATTTTATATTGTAAATTGGTCGCTTCATTTGTTATTTTGTCGATTTCTTCACAAAATGAAAAATAAGAAATGATTGCTTTCACTTTCCCATTATTCAGCCGAAAAAGAATATCTTGCGCCCGAAGTAACTCAGAACCCGGGATGATAACAAGACCGGCCTTCCAACAAGCAAAATAAATAATATAGGTCTCAATCATCCGCGGGACCATGATAAAAACACGGTCGCCCTTTTTTAAGCCTAATTTTTTTAAGGCATTTGCAAGTTTGTTGCCCCGTGCAATGAACTCTTCATAAGAAATTTCTTTCCGATCGCCATTTTGACTAATAAATTTCAAAGCAATTTTACTCGATTTATGTTTTTCAATTTCATCAATAATATTATATTTTGTAGGCGCAATTAAACTTTTCAATGTAATTGACTTGTTTTCCACCATTATTAATCACACTTTCTATTTAAATTAAATCGAATATGTATATTATACCTCAACATATTACTAAATGTTAGTACTAGGTAATAAATTTTTTCAAAAAAATTTTTCCAAATAAAGAAAACTCGGCGATTGCCGAGCCTTTAGGCGATGGCAAAGCCGTAGTTCACCGAAAAAATATAAAATTTTTTCGGCTGCGATGTATTCCAGTGAAGCTTTCCTTATGCACTTATACTTAATTCTTAAAATTTCCCACTACGTCGAATTCGCTTCTTTTCTGGAAATTTATACTTTCTTAACGTATAAAGAAACTCGGGGGTCCGAGCTTTAGGTGAGAGAAGAGCACAGTTCAACGAAAAAATACCCTGGTTTTTCGATTCCGATAAAACGCTTCGTTGCTTTCCTTGTGCACTTTTCCTTCATTCTTTTAATTTCCCGTACCAAGCAAATTCTCTCTTTTGCTGGAAATTTATACATTCTTCATGTAAAACAAAAGGAGTCTGACCCCACATGATATCATTTTAAGGTTTATCACCATTGTACCGTGTTGGAAGTGAGTGTCAGACAGAACCAAATAGTATTATCAATAAATTTTCGTTATTCCTCTTCCCCATCTACAAGAAAATCCGGGTTTAATTCTTCAAACTCCTCATCGTCAATATCGAGATCCCAATCGTCATCTTCAAAATCTTCATCACTTAATCGGACAACTACTTTCGTTTCACCAATCAATTCGACTAAAAATTCGCGTTCGACCGTAACAACCAGTTTATTCCCATTCGGTGAAATGACTGCTTCGACACAATTCGGTTGTTGAAGTACTTGTACATTCACTTCTTTATCGGCAATGGTTTTGTCATCTTTATATTTTAATTTGATGACATCTTTGTATTCGACCCGATCAGTTGCAACATCCGTTTTCGTATTATCATTGCAGGAATACCAGCAGTTAATATCATAATGTCCACTTACTTCCACAGTTTTTCCGACTTTCTCCGCTTTATATGCATGGTTGATAATCCATGCACCAAGGATACTGGACGGAGCATGGTTTGGTCGGATTGTATGATTGGAAGTGGTATTTTTTCGCCCTTTCGCAACGACCGCTTTTGTAATAATCTCTCTTGTATTTCCCATGCGAGCGTAACCTCCTCAAGTTTTATCACTTCATCCTATGCGGGACAAAAAACCAGTGTGCGTAAATTTTCTTGGAAGTTCGTTTTCAAGGAAAATGACTAAAGGAAGAGAGGTTGGCAATTGTCTACCGGCAGTCGATACGAAGCAGATAAAATGATTAACGGAAGATTGAGTTTACACTGTTACGGGTGATCTTCGTTTTCCTTATTTCCGGTTATTTTTATTAAATGGGTTTCAGGCCTTGCTCCCAATCGTAACGGTAATTGCGTCGTTCCATATCCGTTGCTTATTAATAAGGTTGTTTCTTGTCCTTGATACAATTTCCCCTTTGGATATAGACCAAGCCCAAATAAACGAATTTGTCCTCCATGGGTATGACCGCTTAACAACAAAGAAATACGATGTTCTTTTTTTACATCATTCCAAATTTCCGGATTATGGCAAATAACAATTTTAAACGATTCCTTGTCTACAGGTTCTAAAACACTCTCCAAACAAATGTCCTGATATTTTATTTCACCGATCCCAATGATATATAATTTTTCCCCTTTATCTGATTGAAGCACTCGATAATCATTTTCTAAAACAGTGACAAAATTTTTATGGAAGATTTCCATCAATTTTGTTCGGTTCTTCTCATAGTCATTATTTCCCCAAATAAAGTAGATGGGGGCTATTTCATTTAGTCGCCGTAAGTTTTCTTCCGTTCTCGTATAGGGAACTCCTTTTTCTGTTAAATCACCGCCAATGATGACAAGATCAGCTTTCCCCTTAACTTGATCAATGATTTTTTCACTGATAAGACGTCGATGGATATCAGATATGAAAAAAATGTTGATTTCGCCAAAGGAAACGGGGAACGAAGGAAAAGATAACTTGTGTTTAATCATATGATTTTCTTGAGCGACTTTCCACATATACCAAAGGAAAAGAACCGGTAAAACGATAATAATAATCAATAAAATTTCCATAATATGTCTCCTAAAAAAGGCCTACCTCTGGAAGATAGACCCTTAATCGTTTATGTGTTTAACAGGATGGAAATATCCTTTTTATGATAAGTCTTGTGACATGACTGCTTTTTCACTCCGGACTTGTGCGCCTGTTTTACCTTGCAACAAGTCACCGTCAGTCGACAGAATAATTTCATTTGTAACTGTATTGGCAATTGTATTTGAAACCATTTGTAAAAGTTCATTTACTTCATATTGTGACTCTTTAAATTCCTGCACAATCGGAATTTCATCAATTTCCTTTTCCAGCGCTTCTATTTTTTCTTCGACTTGTTTCAAAGCTTTGATTTTTCCATAGTTTTGGAAGTTAACTGCTTGTTTTTGTAAACTTTTTATGCTGTTAATTTTTTCCCTAACCTTTTGATTTTCATTAATCTTTGCTTCCGCCCGCTTAAAAAAATTCACTTCTTCTGTCTCGGCGATCATTTTAGCCAGTTCCCTTGCTTTATCAATGATTTCCGTCTTTGTATATTTCCCCATTGTTTTAGCTCACCTCGATTTTTTCCTCAACCACCATTTCCCCGTTTAATGTCCATGTTTTTGCTTCCGTAATTTTTACTTTTACAATTTGACCGATGGCCGATTTTGGTCCGACAAAATTGACCAGTTTGTTTCTTCGCGTGTAACCGCTGAGTACTTCCGGATTGTTTTTCGATTCACCTTCAACAAGTACTTCGACGGTTTGCCCTTCCATTGCTTTCATTTTTTGTGCAGAAATTTCGTTAACTAAATCATTTAATCGTTGTAACCGTTCTTTCTTCACTTCCATCGGGACATTGTCCTTCATTTTTGCCGCAGGTGTTCCTTCCCGAGGTGAGTAAATGAAAGTGAAAGCTGAATCAAATCCCACTTCACGGTACAAGGATAACGTTTCTTCAAATTGTTCATCCGTCTCATTCGGGAAACCGACAATAATATCCGTTGTCAAGGCAACATCCGGTATGGCCGCTTTAATTTTGCGCACCAATTCCAAATAAGATTCCCGGGTATATTTCCGTCCCATAATTTTCAGCATGGAACTGGAACCGGATTGAACCGGAAGATGAATATGTTCAACAAGATTGCCGCGTTTTGCCAATACTTCAATTAAATGATCATCGAAATCACGCGGATGGCTGGTTGTGAAGCGAATTCGCGGTATATCAATTTTCCGCAGATCATCCATTAAATCACCGAAGCGATAATCGATATCTTCAAAATCTTTACCATACGCGTTCACGTTTTGGCCAAGTAAAGTAATTTCTTTATACCCTTGGGCAGCTAAATGACGAACTTCTTCGATAATATCTTCCGGACGGCGGCTTCTTTCTTTCCCGCGTGTGTATGGAACAATACAATATGTACAGAATTTATCACAGCCGTACATAATGTTAACCCAAGCTTTAATGTTACCTTTCCGTGCCTTAGGAAGACTTTCAATAATATCGCCTTCTTTTGACCAAACTTCAACAACCATCTCTTTTGCCATATAAGCCTCATGTAAAATCTGCGGCAAACGATGGATATTGTGGGTACCGAAAATCATATCGACATGTTGGTGTTTTTGCAAAATCCTGTTGACGACTGATTCTTCTTGTGCCATACAACCGCAAACCCCGAGAAGAAGGTCCGGTTTTTCTTGTTTTAATGATTTTAAATGACCCAGTTCGCCAAACACTTTATTTTCGGCATTTTCCCGAATCGCACAAGTATTGAGTAAAATGACATCGGCATCCTCGGTTGTATCGGTCGGTTCATAGCCTAATTCCATGAAAATTCCGGCCATTACTTCGGTATCATGTTCATTCATTTGACAACCATACGTACGGATATAAAATTTTCGACCTTCCCCCATTCCTTTTAATGGTTCCGGCACGTCAAAATCTTTAAAATAACCTACATTTCCTTTTGTTCGTTTCCTTGCATCCTTTAGGGAAGGCGGCATGTAGACAGTTTGAAAATATTTACTATAATCTTTTTCTCCGGCAGCGGATTTTTTGTCCGTTGGAGAAGCTTGTTTCACTTGTTGACTTTGTAACCGTTGTTGTTCGTTCATAATTAAACTCCTTTCAAGACCATAAAAACAAATCATATTCTTGCCACATCTGTTAAAACACATCTCTATTCAATTTATCATTATAAACGTTTATAAAGCAATTAACAATAAGATATAGTATGTAATGGGTGGTTATATGAAGACATGGAAGTTCCATAAAATAATCAAAACTCGGATAAGGTGAGATAAACTAAAGAAAACTCGTGCGTTCGAGCCGTGGGTTCACCGAAAAAATATAAAATTTTTTCTGCTGCGATGTATTCCCGCGAAGCTTTCCTTGTACACTTATGCGTAAGAAAAGTAGAAATTGAAACATTAGACAAAAATAGTCTGATTGCGTTAAACAACCAGACTTTTGTAAAAGGACCTTTTATAAATTTCAAAATGATGAAAGTATCATCACGATACAAGTTGAAAATGGTTTTAAACTGCTCTATCGAGGTTCTACAATCAACTTAATTGCTGTTCGTTCCTCCCCATCAATTTGAATATCGGTAAAAGCTGGAATACAAATCAAATCAACTCCGCTCGGGGCAACAAAACCTCTGGCAATGGCTACCGCTTTTACCGCTTGATTTAACGCACCTGCACCAATAGCTTGGATTTCTGCACCGCCCCTTTCCCGTAGAACTCCTGCAAGTGCACCGGCTACTGAATTCGGGCTCGATTTTGCTGAAACTTTTAATATTTCCATACTTTGTTCCTCCTTGAATCTCTCTGGTTTATTTTTTTCGTGGACTGACCTGCAAGTGTAAAACCATTCCATTGCTACTATATTCAAGGAGTCGAACCCTTATTCCAAGCTGAAACTGATTTTTAAATAATTTTTATTTATCATACTTTCATCTAATTAAATAACCGCTGATCATCATTTAAAATAATCCGTTCAATATTTTTTGCCAATCCCGTTTTGTCATTGATTTCAACAACAACACCACAAAATTGCGTCCGGCCATGTTTCGGAACGTCAAACCTTGACGGTAAATTTGTTAAAAATTTTCTTAACACCGTTTCCTTATTTACGCCAAGTATACTATCATAAATACCTGTCATGCCCACATCTGTTATAAAGGCTGTACCCCCCGGCAAAACACGGTTATCTGCTGTTTGAACGTGGGTATGCGTGCCCACAACAGCACTGACACGACCATCCAAAAACCAACCCATTGCCTGCTTTTCACTGGTAGCTTCTGCATGGAAATCGACAAAAATATAGGGGGTTCGCTTTTTTGCTTCATTTACTAATTGTTCTGCTTTTTGGAAAGGACAATCAATTGGCGGTAAAAATGTCCTGCCTTGCAAATTTATGACGGCCAATTCAAATGAATTAATTTTCACATAAACGATCCCTTTCCCCGGATTGTTTTCGGGGAAATTTGCCGGTCTTATAAGATACTTAGCATGATCAATAAACTCAAAAATGTCTTTATTATCCCAAGTATGATTTCCCATTGTAATTATTTGTACACCCAATTCAAGAAATTGCCGATATATTTTTTCCGTAATCCCTTTTCCGGCAGCGGCATTTTCTCCATTTACAATAGTAAATGTTGGATGATACTTTACTTTTAACTTAGGTAAATATTCTGCTACTGTTTTTCGACCTGGTTCTCCCACCACATCACCAATAAAAAGAATTTTCATATTGTTTCCTTTCTTTTATAAAAAGTGTTTCATTTATTTTTATTTTGCCATATTATAATCGATACGAAGAATAAAGGAAAGGGACAAACCATGGATACGTGTCGATTATCTCCCTTTCTTGAAAACCATTTTTTAAAGGTGATTTCAAGAAGGAAGAAACACCACCAAGGAATGTCCCCTCCGTTTTATTTGGCATATTCGACTGCCCGGGTTTCCCGAATAACAGTAACTTTAATATGACCAGGATAGTCGAGTTCATTTTCGATTTTTTTCCGTATATCTCTAGCTAATCGATGTGCTTCTAAATCATCAATCATTTCCGGTTTTACAATAATCCGGACCTCTCTTCCTGCTTGAATGGCATATGATTTCTCTACACCATCATAGGATTCGGAAATTTCTTCAAGTTTTTCCAGACGACGAATATAGCTTTCTAAAGTCTCACTTCTGGCCCCAGGTCTTGCAGCCGATAATGCATCAGCGGCAGCTACTAAAACGGATATAACCGAAGTAGGTTCTGTATCACCATGGTGAGATGCAATGCTATTGATTACGACAGGATGTTCTTTATACTTGGAGGCAAGTTCAACGCCGATTTCAACGTGACTTCCTTCTACTTCATGATCGACAGCTTTACCAATATCATGTAGAAGTCCGGCTCTTTTTGCCAGCGTTACATCTTCTCCTAATTCAGAAGCCAATATTCCTGCTAATTGAGCAACCTCAATTGAGTGATTTAATACATTTTGACCATAGCTGGTTCTGTATTTCAGTCGTCCGAGTATCTTAATTAAGTCCGGATGTAATCCATGAACACCAACTTCGAAAGTCGTTTGTTCTCCAACTTCACGGATATATTCGTCCACTTCACGTCTGGATTTATCGACCATTTCTTCAATTCTGGCCGGATGAATCCTTCCGTCTTGAACTAATTTTTCCAATGCAAGTCGCGCCGTTTCCCTTCGAATTGGATCAAAACCGGATAAGATTACTGCTTCAGGTGTGTCATCAATAATTAAATCAATACCAGTTAATGTTTCAAGCGTACGGATATTACGACCTTCACGTCCGATAATCCGTCCTTTCATTTCATCATTTGGTAAATTGACAACAGATACGGTTGTTTCAGCGACATGATCAGCAGCACATCGTTGAATAGCCAGTGAGAGAATACTTTTCGCTTTCTTATCCGCTTCTTCTTTCGCACGATTTTCTGCATTTTTTACCATCTTGGCAATATCGTGGGAAAGCTCTTTTTCAACTCGTTCTAGTATGATGGATTTTGCTTGATCCAACGTTAATTTGGAAATTCGTTCAAGTTCTTCCTGTTGTTTTCGAACCATCTCTTCCACTTTGCTTTCCATCTGTTCAATATGCTGTTGTCTTTGATTTAGAGAATCCTCCTTTTTTTCCAATATCATTTCACGCTTGTCTAATGTTTCATCTTTTCGATCAAGATTCTCTTCCTTTTGCAATAACCGATTTTCTTGTTTTTGCAATTCGTTCCTTCGTTCGCGAAGTTCACGTTCAGTTTCTATACGAAGTTTGTGAATTTCATCCTTTGCTTCTAACAGGGCTTCTTTTTTCAAAGAATCTGCATCTCGATTTGCATCAGCTAATATTTTTTCTGCAGCATCTTTTGCTCCTGCAATCTTCTGTTCAGCAATGGATTTTCGAATGAAATAACCAGCAACAACACCGACGATAAGAAGCAAAATGGAGATGATGATTTGCACTAAGTCCATCATTTCACCTCCTCTTGCTATGAACTTTACAATTTCATACATGTCGGCATGTACATTTTCAAAAAGTTTTTAATAAATAACGTCAGGTATGAAGAACCTAACATAAAGGCAAAATATTGCAATAAGCCAAATTTTATGCCAAAAACTACAAAAAAATTGTAAAATATACATTTTCATTGTAAAGGTGTGAATTTTCATTGTCAAGTAATAGAACGATTCCAAAAAAGGATGGAATAAAGAAAAACTTCCACCAGGGGGAGTTTTTGATCTCCGCAGATAGTAAGTTGCACTTATCTTCCTCCTCGTTCATCCTTATTTCCCTTAAGCCACAAGTGGAAGATTTATTGACCGTTTGTACGTTTTAACGATAAAAAAGACTGCCAATATACAGAATCATATAGGCAGTCGCAAAAGTTTATTCTTCTAATTGAAGTTGTTCTTGATCCACAGCATCTTTTGTTTCAGGGCTTTCTTGCAGTAAATCCAGACCATAATGTTCACGAATTTTGTTCAAAACTTCCAGTTTAATTTTTGGATTTTCTTTTAGGAATAATTTTGCATTTTCTCTGCCTTGTCCAACCCTTTCTCCTTCATAGGAGTACCAAGAGCCGCTTTTTTGAATAATATCAAGGTCAGCGCCGATATCAATAATTTCTCCTTCCAGCGAAATCCCTTCACCGTACATAATATCAACTTCGGCAGTTTTAAATGGTGGTGCCACTTTATTTTTTACCACTTTAATTTTTGTTTTATTCCCAACCATATCATTTCCTTGTTTTAATTGCTCTGCTCTACGAACTTCAAGTCTTACCGTACTGTAGAATTTTAAGGCACGACCACCGGGGGTTGTTTCCGGATTGCCGAACATAATTCCAACTTTTTCACGGATTTGGTTAATGAAAATCGCAATGGATTTTGATTTGTTGATGGCACCGGATAGCTTCCGTAAAGCTTGAGACATAAGACGTGCTTGTAAACCAACATGCGCATCCCCCATTTCCCCTTCAATTTCTGCCTTCGGAACAAGGGCGGCAACTGAATCAATGACGATGATGTCAACTGCACCGCTCCGTACAAGAGCCTCTGCAATTTCCAATGCCTGCTCACCTGTATCCGGCTGGGAAAGAAGTAATTCATCAATATTTACACCTAAGGCTTGCGCATATTTCGGATCAAGCGCATGTTCTGCATCGATGAAAGCTGCTTGTCCGCCCTGCTTTTGTACCTCTGCAATAGCATGCAAGGCAACGGTTGTTTTCCCTGAACTTTCCGGACCATAAATTTCGATAATTCGTCCTCTTGGATATCCACCTATACCCAGTGCGATATCTAATGCTAAAGAACCGCTTGAAACTGTGGAAACTTGGGTATCTGTTTTTTCCCCCATTTTCATGATAGAGCCTTTACCAAATTGCTTTTCAATTTGTTTTAACGCCTGCTCTAAGGCTTGTTGACGATCACTCACGCAATTTCCCCCTTCTATTAAATAGGCTATTAGTTTTGAAACCTATTAATACTATATACTTTTTTACTCAACTTGCCAAGTATTTTGCCGAACGTTCATTCGTCAGCTTTTAAAGGAAAGTTTTGCTGTAAAATCGTATTTTCTCCTTACAAAAATTACATTTTCAACTTGCTTTTTAACATAAAAATACTATTTTTATCAATTGTAATACTTTTCTATTAAAGAGGAAGTTCAAAAACACCTTACTTAATTGTACATCCTAATCTGCTATTTAGGAAGATTTATGGGAATACTATTAAAATAATTTAAGGTTGAATAGGTTACAATTAACTGGACAGAAAAATTAAGGTTTAAGTAGAACTTGGATATAATGCTAGCAAGCATAACAGAAGGATACGAGAAACTTTATGCGAAGAGATGGGCATGATAACATTGTCTGGAGAGCCGAAGTTTGTGACATCGGGCCTCTTGGCAAGGAACTCATGCCCGTCGAGGGATGACTTGGAGTGAGAAACTCCCTGTTTTTCGATGAAAACCCATTCGTCATTGGGATGCGAAACTTAAGTAATCATTTTAACGAATCTGCTCTGTTGTGTTTCCGGCTTCTTTTATGGCTTTGCACAGGTGTGTTAAGCTTTCCGGTCTCACTTTCATTCAAGTCCTTTTCCATTCTCACGATGACGATCGATTAACTGTAATACCCACTCTTCGTCAAAACGGAGCTTTTCTAACCGATGCCGGAAAAAAGTCAGAATATACTGCTGTTCCTCTTTAGGAATCCGTTCATCCTTACTCGCATACTCCAACCGTTCTTCCTCATGGCGGATTTCATACCGCAGATAATCCTTGTATTGGTGCAAAATTAAAAACTGCACTTCCTCACTGATCAGGCCAAAATTTTTCAGCTTCGTATAAAAATGAAGTTCGTAATCCGGTGAGTATGGAATCGGTTCTTCCATCAATCGAAAAAAACGGATTCTGCCTTCATTTGTGAGTCTATAAATCTTTTTCTTTTTTCCTTTTCCTCGTGGAGCGCCTTCCGATTGTTCATCGGAGAAGACTTGCTCAATCAGACCATCTGCAAGCATGCCGTGAATAAGCGGATAAAGCGCCCCCCAGCTGATTTTTCGTGTAGGCCCAACAATTCCGTTCAAAATTTGATGCAGCAAATAGCCATGCATCGGGTTATTCATCAATTCGCCGAGTATGAACAATTCGTTCAAGTGAAAGGCCTCCTTTAGTATAACTGCTAGTATTATAAAACCGCGAATACCCAACTGAACAGGCTTTCACCTTACAAATCCGTGATAATATGAGGCGTGGCGGTAGCGACTATTGTTAAGTCGCCTCTTTTCATGATCTCTTTTTCTCCCCCTGCTTAACGATTAGAAACTAAGTAAAGGGTATTACCTTCAGGATCATTGAAGTGTACGACCTGGGCTGCCTTTCCTTCAACAGAATCATGGAATTCAACACCGCGGGATTTCAATGTCTCGATGGCGGTCTCTAAGTTCTGTACAACAAATCCAATCGACATGCTGCCTGATTTTTCCGGTTGAAAATCTTGTTCTCCGGTAAGATGCAGGAGTCCAATCGTCAATCCTGGTGCTTCTACTTGTACAAAATGCTCGTCCATTTCGCCTTGCAGCTTTAATCCAAGGGTTTCGACGTAAAATTGAATGGCTCTTTTTAAATCCGCTACTGTGATAGTCACATTGGCACTTTCAAACATGCATATTGCCTCCTTTATAGTTTGGTTGTTCTTATTATATCAAATATTTATAATGAGTAAACATGTTTTCTTGATATAAAATAGTTCGAAACATCCCGGTAATTCGCATCTTTGCTGAAATATAGACATTAAGGAATAAAAAAAGGAAGGTTAAGTCACCTTCCACGCATTTATTTTTTAAAGAGTAAATCCATTGCAGTTTGAAAATGATTTGTCGGCTGGTTGCATTGAAAATTTTCACAGACATAAATCGTCGGTTTCTCATTTATCATGGCATAGTCTTCAATAAACGGAGCAATTTCGGAAAGTTTGGCCTGTTCGTTCCTTTTTACCGCCATTAAAGAAATTTCGGGGTGGAAATTCTCCTGTATATGTTGGATAAAATCAACAACTTCTTTTGTTTCATCATCCATAACGATAACGACTTCTTTCATTGCTTGCTGTGATAACATTACAGACTGCAGCATCATTGCGTGACCATTGGGATAATCATGGATATCCTTACTGAAAACTTGAAACATTTGCTGGACCTTTTCTTCTAACGTAAAATCCCCGGTCAGTTTCGCCAGCCTTAACAATTGGCAAGCAGCGACACTGTTTCCGGAAGGCAATGCCCCGTCATATGACTCCTTTTGGTTGACGAGCAATGGCTCATCGTCGTTTCCGCTAAAGAAAAATCCTCCTGCGTGATCGTCCCAAAATAAATCCATCATGTTGCCGGCCAGTTTTTTTGCTTCCTCTAAATAAAAAGGAGCAAAAGTTGATTCGTACAGTTCAATATATCCCCACAATAGAAAGGCATATTCATCAATAAAAGCTTTATTTTTTACTTCGCCATCTCGGTATCTCACCATTACCCGGCCATTTTGAATCAAGTTGTCCCTGATAAAAGAAACTGCTTTTTCTGCAGCCTGCACATAGGATGCTTGATGAAATACACGCCCTGCTTTTGCGAGCGCTGCAATCATTAAGCCGTTCCATGCCGTTAAAATTTTATCATCGCGGAATGGGCGAACCCGGTTTTCCCGATGTTGAAACAATCTTTGTCGTGCCGTTTCTAATTTTTCCGCTAACTCTGCAGAAGAAATCCCTTCCGATTTTGCAATCGATTCTAAATGACTTGTAATCAGATTGGGAATATTTTTTCCTTCAAAATTCCCCTGTTTAGTAATGTCATATGCTTGGCAAAAAAGCGTGCCTAACTGTTCCCCCAACACATCCTTCACTTCTTCCGGGGTCCAAACATAAAACTTTCCTTCCTCTCCTTCTGAATCGGCATCTTCCGCAGAGTAAAACCCTCCATCCGGGTGAACCATATCACGTAACACATACTTGATAATTTCTTCCGTTATTTTTTTGTACCGGGCATTTTTCGTCATCCGGAAAGCATCGGTATAAGCCATCGCAAACAGTGCATTATCATACAGCATTTTTTCAAAGTGTGGGACCAAAAATTTTTCGTCAACGGAATAACGAGAAAAACCATAACCAATATGATCGTAAATTCCCCCGCGTGCCAATCCATCCAATGTTTTTGTTACCATGTTAAGTGCTTCTTGATTTTCATAAAATTTGGCATACATAAGTAAAAATACGAGTGTATGCGGCATTGGGAATTTCGGTGCCTCGCCAAAACCACCGTATTGAGGATCAAAAGTTTGTTTGTAATATCGGAAAGCGTTATCAATTGTTTCTTTCGTTAAGGAAGTTTGTTCCCCTTTTTCACGGCTAAGCTCAAGCGCTTGTTTTACTTGTGCCCCTACATCCTTTATTCGATCCGGATTTTCGGTATATTGTTGATATAAATAATTTAGTACCTCTTTAAAGCCAGGCATTCCATAACGGCTTTCCTGCGGGAAATAAGTTCCGGTATAAAATGGAACTCGATCCGGCGTCAAAAATACACTCAACGGCCAGCCGCCATGCCCGTTCATCATTTGGCAAACGAGCATATAGATAGAATCAATATCCGGTCGCTCTTCCCTGTCCACTTTAATCGAAACAAATTTCTCATTGAGAATCTGCGCCACCTCTTCATTTTCAAAAGACTCCCGCTCCATCACATGGCACCAATGGCAAGTCGAATAACCAATACTAACAAATACCGGCTTATTTTCACTTTTTGCCTTTTCAAATGCCTCTTCACTCCACGGATACCAGTCGACAGGATTATAGGCGTGTTGAAGCAAGTAAGGTGATTTTTCATTGATTAAACGATTCGGGTTTTTGTTTTCAGTCATTAAACCTCACCTACTTAGTTTTTATTCTATTCTTTATAACATAGTTTACCCGAAAATAATAAAATAGACATAATAATAAGTATTCATTGCGAAAAGCTAGGTAAAAATTTATATAGATTTTTACACATTCTGAAATAAAAATAAAGTGGAAAAAGTAGCATATTATCCCAGATTATACGCAGTAATAATGCAAAATAGTAAGCTTTGCATCGCTTCCATAATAAAAAAGAAAAAGTCAAAGTATACGATTATGTAGATGAAAATGAAACTCTTTTAAAAGCCATGTTTGAAAAAAGATTAAAGACTTATCATTTAATGGGTTATCAAATTTTTGGTAAAGAGCCAATTGTACAAAGAAAAGTTGAGCAATTAAAGCTATTTTAATGTCCTGATTGGTACTTCTTGTTTGTTGTTATATCGATTAAAATCTGATAAAATGAGTCGTACAGTTTTTCACTGGGATAAAGTGAAAACTTCCAACAGAAGGGTTTTCTTCATCGCCTACTGATGGTTAGTTGAACTAATCGGGCACTTACGGGTACTTGATTTCTCTTTCATTGGAGGAAGATTTAGTGACCATTTATGCGGGAGAAAAGTTGAAAAGGGTTGAGACTCATGGTTTATCTTACTTTTATCATACCAATCATCATGGCTATTGCCGTTTTAGTGATTAGAATGAAAGCAACGAAACATCCTGTAACGAGGAAGAAAATCATTTTACCGCCAATCTTTATGAGTACCGGTGCATTGATGTTCATCTTTCCGTATTTTCGTGTTCCTTTTTTGCAAGTGTTTGAAGCACTGTGTGTCGGGATGTTTTTTTCCATCTTCCTTATTAAAACAACACATTTTGAAATTCGCGGGAATGAAATCTATGTTACGCGCTCCAAGGCCTTTGCCTTTATATTGATCGGGCTATTGCTGATTCGAACGGGATTAAAAGCCGCATTAAGTTTAACCGTCCATGTCGGTGAAACGGGCGGAATGTTTTGGATTCTTGCTTTTGGCATGATTGTTCCTTGGCGAATTGCTATGCTAATCCAATACAATAACATGCAAAATCAATTACAGAATCAAAACGGGGAAAATTTACTGGAAATGGAAATAAGAGGAGCAAATTAAACTCTCCTCTTATTTTGATCTCTTTATCCTTTATCGCTGTATATTGCCTGTTCTTCCCCGTACCACCATTTTCCTAATTTTACCTGCAAAAACGGAATAACCCAATAATCTAACCCCAATGTTCGTCCGGATCCGTTCAATAACGCAATCGAAGCAGGTAAAGCCCAAAACTTATCCCACCCGAGCATCGCAGTTAACGTAAACATAACAAGAAATCCGGCACTTGCTAAACTGGCCAGCCACGTAAATAGCCCGGCGATAAGCGCCAACCCAATCGCCATTTCTACAAAAATAACGAATTTTTGCATGAATATGGCAACTTCTTGTGTTGGCATCATTATTTTCATAATCCACTCAAACCAAAACGGCATTTTACTTAAAATCGGGGTAGCCCACTCTCCCCCGGTTTCTGCAGCGGTCGCCCCGGTTGTCGGCTCCTGAAGCCAATCGAAAGGCATTCGGACCGTGTTTCCAACTAACCATGAATCTTCACCCAATCCTTGAAAAAGAACGGGAACATTACGAAAACTTGAGGTTGCATGTTTCCACGTATCATGCCCCCATAATTTTGCTCCGGCTTCAACAAGCCAAAAGCCACCGACATATAATCGAAGTGGAAAACTCCATAATACATTTCCATAACGGTTGGTAAAGTTTCGAAAAATATTTCGCTTATCTTTGATTTCAAAAAATTCATGTTTAATATATTGAACCATATAATATCCGCTACGGATGCCGAAAAAGTAATATAGGTTGACAATATGTTTCATTAAAATGGCTAACCAGCCACTTAAGCGGATGCCATTTAAATTAGCAACGCCAAATCTAGCACCGATTGACACCATAAACCCGTGATAGTTTCCTTTGTAAGTAACTTTTTCGCCGCCTTTTATATCAGCAATAATATTTTTCGCAGCAGTTACCGCAGTTTGTTCAGCAGCCTCAACAATTTGCGGCGTTGGTTTCCCTTCATTTTCTTCGTAATAAGCTAAATCACCAACTACATAAACATTTTTTAACCCTTCCGCTTCCATATATGAATTCACTTTTAAACGGCCGGCTCGTGCTGATTGCATGCCAAATCCTTCCACATCAGAATTTGCTTTTACACCGGCCGTCCATATTAACGTATATGTAGGGATTTCCTGACCGGATTTTAAAATGACCCGGTCTTCTTTTACTTCCACAATCGGTGAGTTTTTTAAGATTTTAATTCCTTTTCGTTCCATGTATCTCTCTGCTTTATCGGCATCTTTTCGATCAAGCATATTTAATATTGTTGGTGCCGCTTCCACTAAATATAAAGTGATATCATTCTCTTCCAATTTATTCTCTCGTGCTAATCGGTGTTTCCACTCTAATAACTCTCCCACCATTTCCACACCGGTAAAACCGGATCCGCAAACAATAAATGTTAACATCGCTTTTCTTTTAAGCGAATCTGTTTCCGTCGCAGCTAGCCGAACGGTTTCTTCAATATGTTTCCTTAAACTCACCGCATCTTCCCATGACCATAAAAGAAAGCCATGTTCTTTCACACCGGGTGTACCAAAATCATTTGGTTCGGCACCCATTCCTAAAATTAAGTAATCAAAAGGAAAAGTTTCATTTTTGGTAATGACCATTTTTTTCTCATGATCAACATGTTGTACTTCATCCGTAATTAAGTTAACTTTCGTTCGGTTAAATAATTTTCGCAAATCCATCTGAACGGCTGTTGGTTCAACACGATGGGCAGCAACCTCATGTAATTCTGTCAACATCGTATGGTAAGAATGTTTGTCGATTAACGTGATTGAAACCTGTTCATCTTTTTTAAAAGTTTTTGCGAGTTTTTTTGCCGCATGTACTCCGGCATAACCGGCACCGATGATTACAATTTTCTTTTTATCCATAAGATTCACTCCTTAAAAAAAGTTTTTCCTGACATTGCCTTTTTATGCGAATTGTCTTTCATGAACCTTATGTTTTTTGGTGTATATATAGATAGGAAACGTGCAACCTAACATTACAATGCCAAATAATTTTATAAAAAAATTTTAAAAGGAAGTGAAAACATGAAATATCATAAGATTTTTGTGTCCTCTCTTTTATCCTTATCCTTACTACTCAGTGCCTGTGGTAATAACGATGACAACGCAAAGAAAAATAATAATCAAGAAGAACAGAAAGACCAAGGCAGTGGTGTTGACAGCAAGAATGTTGAGAATAAAGTTGTCGCCGGTAGTCCACTTCAAGATGGAACGTATTCTTTAACTGAAACAAATTATGATGAAAACGGTTGGAGAGCAACGGAAAGAATTACAGTGAAAAACGGCAAAATAACGAAAGCGGACTATAATTACATCAATGAAGAAGGAAAGCTAAAAACGGATGATAAAGATTACCAAAAAAATATGAGTGCGAAAACAGGTGTTGGTCCGCAAGATTATATTCCACAATTAAATAAACAATTGGCTAAAAAACAAGATGCAAAACAAGTGGAAATTGTCAGCGGTGCAACCCATTCTTCGGAAAAATTTGTCAATTATTCTCAACAATTAATTCAAAAAGCACAAGCCGGGGACACGACTGAAATTCAGATCGATACGAGTGCTCCTTTAAAAGACGGGGTTTACAAACTTACAGAGAAGAATCTTGATACAAACGGTTGGAAAACATATATCAACATGACAGTAGAAGGCGGAAGAATTACGCAAGTGGACTATAATAATGTGAATGCTGACGGAAAATTAAAATCAGAAGATGAAGACTACGAAAAGAATATGAAAGATAAGTCCGGTGTTGGGCCAAAAGAATATATTCCACAATTAAGCCAAGCATTAGTTGAAAGTCAAAACACAGAAGGGATTAGCGTAGTCAGCGGGGCAACCCACTCCAGTCATTTATTTAAAATGTATGCGGCACAATTAATCAATGCGGCACAAAGAGGCGACACAACTCCGATTGAAGTAGATAACATCGTTTTTGCTGAAGAATAATTTATAAAGAAAACTAGGCGAAAGCAGAGCCGTAGTTCAGCAAAAAAACATTTTCGCTTGCGAGGTAATGCTACCGAAAGCTCTCTAGTCACCGAAAAAATATAAAATTTTTTCGGCTGCGATGTATTCCCACGAAGCATTCCTTGTGCACTTATGCGTTAGGAAAGTAGAAATTGAAAAATTTTTACTTTCCTATTAGCCAAAAAAAGCATCTTGTAAAAAATCATACAAGATGCTTTTTTTACGTCCAGCAAAGATGTGAATTCGACGCAGCAAAAATTTTTACCTGTTCGGCTCTCCCCCGTTCAAGTTTAAGTACACTACATGTTTCTTTTTAATAAGGATGCCGTGATATCATATAATATGTTTTTATATTCGCCGTCAGGTAATTTTTCCAGCTCTTTTAAAGCTTTGATGGTATATTTTCCGGCAAGGTCATATGCCTTTTCTATCCCTTGATACTGTTTAATTAGATCGGAAATAGCGGATATATCATTATCAGTTAATTGATCTTTTTTTGCAATAAAAGGGATAAATGCCTGACGATTTTCTTTCATTGCATATATAAGAGGTAAGGTATATATTCCCTGGCGAAAATCATTCATAACCGGTTTTCCTAATGTTTGGTCATCGCTTTGGTAATCTAAAATATCATCAATAATTTGAAAAGCCATCCCAATGTAATGCCCTAAATTCCATGCTTGCATTGTTGCCCTTTTAGCAGCTTTACTGGTTACAGCCCCGGAATAACAACTAACAGCAAATAATTGTGCCGTTTTCCCCGCAATTCTTGACAAGTAGTCCTTTACTGACACAGGCTCAACATACTGAGAATTTAGTTGTTCTAATTCACCGGTTAAAATTTTTTCCATTCCCTTAACATTGAATTCTAATTGTGATAATGATTGAGCATATTTTGAAAGAAGGTTGAACGTGAGACAAAAAAGATAGTCCCCTGAATAGACAGCATATTTATTTCCTTTTTGGGAATGAATGGTAGGATTTCCATGCCTGGTTTCAGCTTCATCAATGACATCATCATGAATAAGAGTTGCCATATGTATACATTCAATTGCAGCAGCTATTGCAATGGCACGTTCTTTATCTTGTTCAGGTCCGATTTGCGAACATAGTAAAGAATAAGCCGGACGTAGTAATTTACCACCGGAGTGAAGGAAATTTTTAACAATTGTCTCAATGGTTTTATCACGAACGTGAATTTGTGAATCAATAAGTTCAATTACACTGGATAAGTCCTTAGCTAATTCTGGATAATCTTCCCACATTGAGTGTACCCCCATAATGATCCTCCTTTCATCAATAATTTGTATAAGAAAAGCGCAGAGCGCCCGCTTAGCGACGTACAAACTGGAGCGCCCCGCAATGAGATAAAGGAAACACGGCGAGGGACGAGCCGATGTTGACTTATCGTAGTGGAGGGGAGTGAAGTTTGCTAGTCGCTGGCGCTCGGAGCTAGACAATAAAACTAATTCCAAGTTATTTACTTGTATTTTTATACTTTCTTATCTTTTAAAGAAAACTTGGCGACTGCCGAGCCTTTAGGTGAGAGCAGAGCCGCAAGAGCACTTATGCGTTAGGAAAGTAGAAATTGAAAAATTTATACTTTCCTATTAGCTAAAAAAGTGAAAATTCCATCAGTGAAGAGTTCTTCATATACTAGTTGTAAGCGAACGCTGCTATTCATTTTTCTCAGGCAATGCGACATTGATCTTGACGCAAACGATCATGTTCGCCTTTAACCTGCATTCCCTGACTGTTGCAAATACATGTAGTACTCAAGTTTTTCTACATGTGTCAGTAAAAAGTTAGCCATAATTCCTGTAGCAATACCTGCTAAAATTCCAACAAAAGAAAGTACAGGTAAATATAATAAAACCGTCCATGTTTGAGCAATTAGGCTTGCAACAAGAAGCTGACCAACATTATGTAAAATTGCTCCTGTTGTACTAACACCAATCATACTCACCCGATTCGGACCTAATTTTTTTACCATCCACATTCCAAAAAAACTTAAAACAGCTCCAGAAGCACTGTACATAAATGTCGATATGGTGCCTCCAAGTAATGTAGCCAAAATTAACCGGATAACGATTACCTTTATTGTATCTTTTGTCGACAACGTATACAATGCCATGCATGTGATAATATTTGCCAAACCTAGTTTTGCACCTGGAGCAACAAGGAAAGGAAAGGGAATCGCTCGTTCAACTAAACTGATGATAACAGCTTGTGCAGCTAATAAAGCTATGTAAGCAATTCGTTGATTTTTTGTCATCGGTTATCCCCTTCGTTCCAAGTCATGAACTTATAATAATATCATCTTCAGCGGCTGTTTCACTGACGATTTCAATTAACACTTTATGCGGTAAACAAACAATCGTTTCCCCGGGTTTCGATATGTATCCGGTTAAGACACATACTTGATCCGTACAATCCGCAGCCTTAATTCTAATTTTATTATTCGTAACTTCAATGGTATTATATCCACCATCTGAACTATGGACATCGAATGTTTCTGTTGATGTATTATCAGTAAGGACAATCCGTCTAACTTCCTTCCCATCAACAGAAATGATTGCTGTATTGACTGATGTACCTTCTGTCTTTTGGGCTTGAACAAAACTGAAAATAAAAAAAGGAATAAATGAAAGAAGGACTAAAGAGAATACTACGATGATATCCCAAGGTTTAATCATTTTGTAGTAAGATTTCATCTCTATTCCTCCAAACATTTAATTCCAAATTCTCATCAAACAAAAATAATTTACTTGTCTTTATATATTGCCCTTTCTTTACCATACCATGCACGGCCTAATTTTGCTTGCAGGAATGGAACAACCCAATAGTCGAGACCGAGTGTCCGTCCGGATCCGTTCATTAAAGCAATAGAAGCCGGAAGTGCCCAAACTTTATCCCAACCAAGCATTGCAGAAAGGGTAAAAACAACTAAGAAACCGGCACTTGCTGCACTGGCAAGCCAGGTAAATAATCCGCCTAAGATAGCAAGACCAATACCTAATTCAATAAATACCATCATTTTTTGCATAAATACTGCCATATCTGCATTCGGTAACATGATTTGCATAATCCATTCAAACCAGCCCGGCATATGACTAAGTATTGGAGTCGCCCATTCTGTAGCAGTTGCACTAGCGGATTCACTTGCACCACTTGTTGTTGTTTGCAACCAATCAAATGGCATTCTTACTGTAGACCCGACTAACCAAGAATCTTCACCTAGTCCGTTAAATAAGGTAGGAACTTTTGACCAACTGGAAATGGCTTCCTTCCAAGTGGATTCTCCCCAAATTTTTGCACCGGCTTCAACTAACCAAAAACCTCCAACAAATAAACGTAATGGAAAGCTCCATAAAACATTTCCATAACGGTTGGTGAAATTACGGAAAATATTGCGTTTATCCTTTATATGGAAAAATTCATGCATAATATATTGGAACATATAATAACCGCTTCTGATTCCAAAGAAATAATATAAGTTCACTAAATGTTTCATTAAAATTGCTAACCAGCCGCTTAAACGGAGTCCACTTAAGTTTGCAACACCGTATCTCGCTCCAATGGATACCATAAAACCGTGGTACTTCCCTTGATACGGTTGTTTTTCACCGCCGCTAATTTCAGCAATAATACTTTTCGCTGCCGTCATTGCTGTTTGTTCGGCTGCTTCAACAATTTGAGGAGTTGGTTTGCCTTCCGCTTCTTCAAAATAGGCCAAGTCCCCAACAACGTATACATTTTTTAGGTCTTCCGCTTCCATATATTCATTAACTTTAAGTCGACCGGCACGAGCTTGAGGCATACCGTAATCTTTCGTGTCTGAGTTTGCTTTGACTCCTGCTGTCCAAATCAATGTATGTGTTGGTATTTCTTCGCCGGATTTTAAAACAACCCGGTCAGCTTTCACTTCCACAATTGGTGAATTTTTTAAGATTTTAATCCCTTTTTTCACCATATATTTTTCTGCTTTATCTGCATCTTTCCGGTCAAGCATATTCAAAATGGTTGGAGCTGCTTCGACAAGATATAATGTAATATCTTCCGGATCTAACTTATTATCTTTTGCGAGACGTTCTTTCCATTCTAACAGTTCGCCAACCATTTCTACACCGGTAAAACCTGATCCGCAAACAGCAAAAGTTAACATTGTGCGGCGTTTTTCATCATTATGTTCCATGGCTGCTTGATGAACCGTTTTTTCAATATGTTCACGAAGTTTTACAGCATCCTCCCAAGACCAAAGGGTAAAGCCGTGTTCTTTTACACCCGGAGTTCCAAAATCATTTGGCTCTCCACCCATTCCTAAAATTAAATAATCATATGGGAATGAACCGTGCTCTGTTGTTACAATTTTTTTCTCATGGTCAACTTTTGTGACATTATCTGTGACAAGTTTTACTTTTGTCCGGTTAAATAATTTTCGCAGATCATATTGAATTGCATTCGGTTCAACGCGGTGAGCAGCAACTTCATGTAATTCTGTCATCATGGTATGGTAAGAATGACGATCGATTAACGTAATGGTTACCTTATCGTCTTTTTTATATTTTTTAGCAAGCTTTTTTGCCGCATGAACACCGGCATAACCTGCACCAATAATCACAATGTTCTTATTATCCATTACGATTCCTCCATATGTTTTCATTTAATTATCTATCAAGTTAAATAAATTGTGAAAAAGTGAACACAGTTTGTTATTTTACAGGTCTTCATGGTATCTGTCTAGTTTGTTCACTATATTTTCACAATCTCCACGTTATTAAAATGTGATATTATTAACAAATTTGTCATAGACATCTGGTTATCGTCATGCTAATATAAAACTCGGTGATTGTGATTTCATTCACAAATAAAACAATAAAGAAAAGGTGAGAGTCCATGAAGTTCAACAAAATTATATTTGCAGCTACTCTTTCACTTTCATTACTATTAGCAGCTTGCGGATCTAATGAAAGTAGTACAAAAACTAAAGATAACGGTAGTGAAAGCAATCAAGCTGCTAAAACGGAGAAAATTGCTAAAAAAATAATTGCCGGGAGTCCATTACAAGACGGGACATACACGTTAACAGAAAAAGATTTTGATGATAAAGGATGGAAAACAACTTTTGAGATTACGGTGAAAGACGGAAAAATTACCGAATCTAATTATAATTATGTAAACGCAGATGGCAAATTGAAATCAGAAGACAAAGATTATGAAGAAGCAATGAAAGCGAAATCCGGTGTCGGTCCTGCTGAGTATATACCTGAACTGAATAAACAATTAGTAAGTGCACAAGATGCTTCTCAAGTAGAAGTTGTCAGCGGTGCTACCCATTCATCGGAAAACTTCATTAACTATGCACAACAATTAATTCAAGCAGCTCAAAAAGGTGACACAACGCCGATTGAAATTGATGCCCAAGGAACTTTAAAAGATGGTGAATATAGCCTTTCTGAAAAAAATCTTGGTTCAACCGGTTGGAAAACATACATTAAAATGACCGTATCCGGTGGAAAAATTACTACAGTTGATTATAACTTCTTAAATAAAGATGGAAAATTAAAAACCGATGATGAAGACTATGAAAAAACAATGACGGAAAAATCAGGTACAGGTCCACAAGAATACATTCCGGCATTAAGTCAATCGTTAATTGATAAGCAAAGTGCTGCTGGTGTTGAAGTTGTTAGTGGGGCAACACATTCTAGTCATGCATTTAAAATGTATGCCGCTCAATTAATAAATGCTGCACAAAAAGGAGATACTACTCCTATTGAAGTTGATAACTTTGTTTTTGAGGAAGAATAATAAGTATTACGTATCAACTTCCATAGACAAGTTAAAAGACTTTAGAGACTTCTCTAAAGTCTTTTTTTCAGTACAAACGTTCCAGGAAGGGGATGAATTATTTGAAAAAAACCGGACTTATCCTATTGATTTTATTTACCTTTTTGTTTACCGGCTGCGGTCAATCAAAAAATGAAACTGCTGATGAAAACCATTCACAGACGATGACCAACCCGGCAAGCCGAACTGAATTTTTAATGGGGACAGTTGTTACTGTAAAAATTTATGATAAAAATAAAGAAGATGTGCTGGATCCGGTATTTAAAAAGATTCAAAAATTAGCTGATGAAATTACTGTCAATGATGGAGAAGCGAAATCTGAAGTTGATAAAATCAATCAAAATGCCGGAATAAGCCCTGTTGAAGTATCGGAGGATATTTTTACGTTAATTACAGCCGGAAAAACTTATAGTGATCGTGCGAATGGTTCTTTTGATATTACAATTGGTCCCCTCAGTTCTCTTTGGCATATTGGTTTTCCTGATGCAAGAAAACCAACACAAGAAGAAATTAATAACGTCCTTCCACTGATTGATTATCGTTTCGTTGAATTAAATGACGACAAGCAAACTGTCTATTTACAAAATAAAGGAATGGAAATTGATTTAGGCGGCATTGCAAAAGGATTTATTACCGATAAAGTCCGTGATGTGTTGGTAGACCATGGTGTTACTTCCGCCATCATTGATTTAGGTGGGAATGTTTATGTATTAGGAAAAAATGCCAGTGGAAACAAATGGACCGTCGGCATTCAAGATCCCTTCTCTCCTCGTGGTCAAATTATCGGGAGCATTCAAGAAGCGAATAAATCAATTGTTACATCCGGCATTTATGAACGGTATTTAGAAGTTGATGGTGAAATTTACCATCATTTATTAAATCCGAAAGACGGGTATCCTTTCAAAAATGATATTGCCGGTGTATCTGTGATTACAGATGAATCAACGGACGGTGACGCACTCTCGACTCTCCTCTTTTCAAAAGGAGTAAAAGATGGACTTGCCTATGCCGAGAAAATCGGTGTAGATGCTATTTTCATTACACATAATAAAGATGTATATTTGACAAGCAAACTTAAAAATAAATTTAAGCTTACTAATAAAGAATTCACAGTAAAACTTCCATAAGTGGGATTTTTTCATCCCCACTAATAGTTCATTGATCCAATCGTGTGCGGCAAGCATCCCACCTATCTTCTTTGTAATCTCAAAATCTTGAGGTGGAGTCTTGGCTCGCCGTTATGGTGGGACAGAACTGAAAAATAAAGAAAACTCGGCGATTGCCGAGCCTTTAGGCGATGGCAGAGCCGCAAGAGCACTTATACGTTAGGAAAGTAGAAATTGAAAAATTTATACTTTCCTATTAGCTAAAACAAACTCAAAATCCTTTGATCCGTGAAGGGGCGTTTATAATGTCTTTACGTGCATTTTTAAAACTAGTTGAAATTCAAACAAAATTGGCCAGCCTTTTCCCTTTTTTAGTAGGATCGTTATTCGTTTTTTATCGTTATGGTACATTTAGACCGATCAATACATTGATTTTCTTTTTTTCCATGTTTTTATTTGATTTGACAACAACAGCAATAAATAATTATATGGATTACAGAAAAGCAACAAATGAACAATACAGAAAACAAAAGAATATTATCGGTCAAGAGAATATTCCGGAATGGCTTGTCGTAACTACAATACTTTGCTTATTGACAACAGCAACCTGTCTCGGCATTTGGCTTGTTTTTAAAACGGATATTCTCGTATTAGTTATCGGCATGGTTTGTTTTGCGATCGGTATTTTATATACGTTTGGTCCGATTCCTATTTCACGAATGCCTCTTGGAGAAATTTTTTCCGGGGTAACAATGGGATTTGGAATTCTGTTTCTTACTGTCTATGTAAATGCTTTTGATCAAAATATCGCCAATCTTGTTTGGAAAGGCAGAATGATTAGTTTCCGAGCCGATCTTCTGCAAATATTAGAAATTGTCCTTGTTTCTATTCCTTGTGTAGCCACCATTGCCAACATCATGCTGGCCAACAACATTTGTGATCTCGAGGAGGATATTAAAAATAATCGGTTTACCCTCCCCTATTACATTGGGAAAAAATACGCCATCTGGTTATTTAATGCTTTATATCTCATTGCCTTTTTCGCAATTTTGGCAGCTGTTGCGTTACATTTATTGCCAAAAATTATGTTGCTTGCCCTTTTAGCAAGTATCCCTGTCTATAAGCACGTGAAACTATTTAATAAGAAACAAATTAAATCCGAGACGTTTGTTATTTCTGTAAAAAATTTGGTCATTATTAACGGAGTCATTTCCGCAATCCTTTGTTTAGCTGTTTTCATATAAGAGGTGTTGCTCATGGTACTTGATTCAACAAACCCAATCATTGAAGTAAAAGATGTATCTTTTCGTTATGATTTACGTAATTCCGCTGAAACCTTATCTTCCATTAACTTTTCCGTCCAAAAAGGTGAGTGGGTCGCCATTATCGGCAACAACGGTTCCGGGAAATCAACATTAGCCGGTATTTTATTAGGGTTGTACAAACCGCAATTTGGTTCTGTAACAATCGCCGGTTATGAGTTAAATGAAGAGACGAAATGGGAAATAAGAAAGCGAATGGGTATTGTCTTCCAAAATCCGGATAATCAATTTATCGGTTCGACCGTTGAAGACGATGTGGCATTTGGCTTAGAAAATTTGAATATGCCTTATGAACAGATGAAGATGCGAGTTTATGAAGCACTTCATATGGTTGATATGTATGATTATCGTCACGCTGATCCGACCCGGTTATCCGGCGGACAGAAGCAGCGAGTGGCAATTGCCGGTTTACTAGCTTTACAACCGGAAATATTATTATTGGACGAAGCCTTTGTTATGTTAGACCCGAAAAGTCGAAAAGATTTATTAAAAACGCTACAAAAATTAAAATCTCGGCATCAACTGACTATTATTTCCATTACACATGATATGAATGAAGCTGCATCCAGTGACCGCATTATTGTGTTAAAAAACGGAACAATCAGTTCCATTGGCACACCGAAAGAAGTTTTCAGTAAAGAACTTGATTTTGAAGCCCCCTTTACCGAAAAACTAAGACGAATTTTACAAATGAAAGGAAGAAACGTGCCAAATACGTATATGAGTGAAGAAGAGATGGTAGAATGGCTATGGAAATAAGATATAGCAATGTATCCGCAGATTACCAATTAGGTCCGATTCGAACAAAAAATGTTTTAGATGATGTAAATTTATTCGTAAAACCTTCATCCTTTACCGCTATTGTCGGCCAAACCGGAGCCGGAAAATCAAGTTTACTAAAAGTAATGAATGGCTTAATACGCCCGAAACAAGGTGAGGTAAAAATCGGCAAATACTCTGTTTCTTCAAATAACGATCCTACTTCTTTAAAAGAAGTACGAAAACGTATAGGCATGGTATTTCAATTTCCTGAATCCCAGTTATTTGCGGAGACCGTGGAAAAAGATATTTGTTTTGGCCCTTTGAATTTTGGGGTGGGGCTTAGTGAAGCGAAAGAAATGGCAAAAACAGCCATTTACCAGGTAGGCCTGGATGCCTCCTTTTTACCGAAATCCCCCTTCTCATTATCCGGCGGCCAAAAAAGACGGGTCGCCATTGCGGGGATCTTAGCGATGAAACCGGATATTTTAATTTTAGATGAACCCGGAGCAGGACTTGACCCTACTGGAAAACAAGAAATCCTTTCGCTAATTGCCTCTTGGAATAAAAACAATAAACTGACAACACTAATGGTTACACATGAAATGGATGATGTGGCTAAATTCGCTGAAGATGTTATTGTTATGGAAAAAGGAAAAATCATCTTTCATGATGATGTGCGAACTTTTTTTGCTGATCTTAATCAAATCCAATCTTGGAATCTTGATATTCCGGAAGCAAGAAGATTTCAATTACTCATTGAAGAAAAAACCGGTGTATCCTTGCCAAAAATTTGTCTGACAGTGGAGGAACTTGCAGACTGCTTAATCGAGGTGGGACTTGCATGAATAAATTAATCATCGGTCGTTATCTTCCCGGTACTTCTTTACTCCATATACTTGATGCTCGAGCAAAACTAATCGCCGGTTTTTATTTTATTTTTATTTTGTTTTTTGCCGAGGATTGGCCGGCCTATATTCTTCTATGGGCGTTTACCTTTTGGGTCATGCATTTATCCGGTGTCCATTTCAAAACCTACATACGCGGCGTACGACCTTTAATTTGGTTGATTTTGTTTACCGTCTGCTTACAAGTATTATTTACAGCCGGGGGAGAAATTTATTTCGAATGGGGTCCGGTAACCATATCTCAATTTGGGATAGTGAGCGGTATTTATATCTTTTTCCGTTTTGTCATGATCATTTTTATCTCAACGGTTATTACACTGACAACAAAACCGATTGACTTAACCGAAGCCATTCATTTTCTTCTCAAGCCACTTCGGATTTTTAAAATACCTGTTGAAGAAATATCCATTATGCTGTCCATTGCTTTGCGCTTTATTCCAAACTTATTAGATGAAACACAAAAAATCATGGATGCACAAAAAGCAAGAGGGACAGAATTCGGCAAAGGTTCTTTATTCCAACAAATGAAAACTCTCGTACCAATCTTTTTACCATTATTTGTGAGTTCACTAAACCGGGCGGAAGAAGTCGCAAATGTTATGGAAGTTCGTGGTTATCAACCAAACGCTAGACGCTCCTCATTTCGGAAACTGCGTTGGAAATGGGCTGATACGTTAAGTTTAGTCATTATGATTTTCTTAACAGTCGGCTTACTGATCATGAATACAATTGTCTGAATCAAGGTCCCCTCTTAACGATTGCATAAAAAATTTTCTTAGTGCAAAAAATAGGAATACAACAATTTGCAATCCTTTGGGGGGTCCATTTTGAAACAAATAATCGTTATCTCTTGCTCAATTCTCTCGGCTTTTCTTCTATTGTCCGGGTGTACGTATTATGATAAAAATCAATCTAATGATCATCGCAATTTGACCGTAACAGACACTTCTGATCATCCATGGAGGATATCTAATGTTTCTCAATCGAAAGGGCAAAATTTCATAAACAGTAAAAATCCAGGTATAAACGAACAAAAAAATGAAACTCGTCAACCAACGATTTTTACCGATACGGACACAAAAAACAACCTTTTAGCCATGAAGGAAGTCATCGATACAAATGTCATTATCAGCAACAATAATGCATTCGTGGCAGTGGTCCTTCAACAAAGGCAAAAACTGACGTCCAAGATGAAAAATCAAATAACCGATCAAGTAAAAAAGAATCATCCACAAATTGACCATGTATATATTTCTGAAAATCCACATTTTATTCAGCAAATGAGTGAATTCTCCAGAAGACTGAAACGTGGCGACCAAAATGTTACGGAGGATTTTAACCAGATGCTGAATGACTATTTTGCGAAATAACTTTTAAAACTGGTTTGTCAAAGAGTGGACCTGTGCCACTCTTTGACTTCATTTCAGTGCAAACAAATGATTAACGTTCTTTTTTAGAGGAATCTTTCTTTTTATGCTTCTGTTCTTTTTGATTCATTATGAGTGTTTCCAATTCCTTTCCTGCATTCACATTTCCAAATTCAATGCCAAATTCAACCCGGCCCTTGAGATCCTTGTTCGTTTTATTCGATTGGTCTTTCATTATGCTTTCCCGCTCTTCCCTTTTGTGAATTTCTGTTTGCCCCTTTCATCGGGTTTTCCTCACCGGCAAACTCGGCTGTAAAATCAGTTTCTCGGTTATTTTTATGTGGCGTTTTTGTGTATTTTTCAACAGCATTTCTCTCTGCTTTCCGTTTTGCCATTTGATTCATCTCCTCATGTTTATTTCTTTCTTTATTTTCCTCATCGATACAGAAATGATACGTGGCAAAACGTGCTACAAATGTATATGATTTAGCTGTTTTTCACATTTACTTTCTCTAGGATGGAGAATAGCTCGGGTAAATTTTGTATTTCAAACGTCGGTGTGATGTCCGTTCTTCTTTTTTGATAGCGATTCACCCAAACAGATTTAATCTTTGTACGATTTGCCCCTAAAATATCGGTATTTAAATTATCCCCGACCATTAGAACCTCGTCTGCCTCTAAGGACATTAAAGATAAAGCATATTGAAAAATTCCCGGATCCGGTTTTCCTTTCCCGTAATTACCGGAGATGACAATATGTTCAAAATACGGGGGTAGTTCAGGAGTCAAGGATAATTTTGTCGTTTGCAAATCCGGTGAACCGTTTGTCAATAACAGTAAACGATAATCCTTCGTTAATTGTTCCAGTACAGGAAACGTATCTTTATAAACAATCGGGACTTTTCTTCGTTCTTTAGGAAAAGTCTCTCCTAATTCAGAGCCGAAATCAGGGTCATCAATGCCAAGTGCTTTTAACCCTTGTGTCCATGCATCTTTTCGATACGTTGGGACGATATCATGTAACGCTTTGAATTGGTCATTTTTATCGCAAAATTCACCCCATAACCCTTCAAAAGGATTAATGCCGATCATTTGGGTGAACGGATATGTTTCATAAGATTGATACAATGTTCTTGCAGCTTGTCGAACTTCATCCTCCAGTTTACCCGGGTCAATCCCGTAACGTTCCTGAGCTATTTTGCATGTGGCCAAGAATGCTTTTTGCACACTTTTTTGATCCCATAAAAGCGTGTCATCTAAATCAAAGAAAATTGCTTTAATCATCATATCCCTACTTTTTTGTAATTTTTCTACTTTTTAATAGTTTAATATAAAATAGGTGAAAAGTTAACTACTTTTTAATACGTTAAAAGAAGATATAAAGTTCTTTACGTAGGACCAAACCTTCTGAAGTAATAAAGTAAGTACAGAAATGTGCAGTGGAATTGCTTTATGGTCCCATAGGAGTGGCCGAAACGCTTTCTATGGGACAAAAACGCCGGAAAAGCGAACAGAAATGTCTCATGGACCAGCCCTATGGGACAAATTAATCGGAAATTGAAGCTAAAATGTCCCATAGGAGTGACCAAACAGTGCTCTATCGGACAAAGCGTTCTGAAATTGCCTTTAAAACCTCCCCTGTCTTCGTTGCTTTTCCCGTACACTTGCATTTAAATCAAGCAAATTCCCATCCTTGCCGAAATTTATAATTTCTTAACGTACACAAAAATTTAAACTACACATATTCCGACAACAGTGTTAAAATAGGAAAAAGTTCAAAAATTGGTTGAATAGTAATCTTCTTGAAAGCGAGGTAATTAAGTTGGTAGAAATGCGTAGTGACATGATTAAAAAAGGAGTCGATCGGGCACCGCACAGAAGTCTTCTTCGTGCTGCCGGCGTAAAACCGGAAGATTTTGGCAAACCGTTCATTGCCGTTGTCAATTCCTATATTGATATTGTTCCTGGACATGTCCATTTACAAGAGTTTGGAAAAGTCGTGAAAGAAGCGATCCGTGAAGCGGGTGGCGTTCCGTTTGAGATGAATACAATTGGTGTGGACGACGGAATCGCCATGGGTCATATCGGGATGAGATACTCCCTTCCTAGCCGGGAAATCATTGCCGATTCTGTTGAAACTGTTGTATCTGCACACTGGTTTGACGGAATGATTTGTATCCCGAACTGTGACAAAATTACACCGGGAATGCTGATGGGAGCACTACGGGTTAATATCCCAACCATTTTCGTCAGCGGTGGTCCAATGAGAGCCGGTCGGGACAGTCAAGGGAACCCGCTTTCTCTAACATCCGTATTCGAGGGCGTTGGTGCTTATCAATCAGGCAAAATCAGTGTAGACCGATTGCAAGAAATTGAACAATTTGCCTGTCCGTCTTGCGGTTCCTGTTCCGGGATGTTCACGGCAAACTCGATGAACTGTCTTGCAGAGGCTTTAGGTCTCGCCTTACCGGGAAATGGTACGATTTTGGCCGATACAGAAGAGCGGAAAGAATTTGCCAAACGTTCTGCCAAACAATTAATGGAACTAATCAAAAAAGATCTTAAACCAAGAGATATCGTAACTATGGAATCTATCGATAATGCTTTCAGTTTGGATATGGCGATGGGTGGCTCGACAAATACCGTTTTGCATACCCTTGCCCTAGCACATGAGGCAGAAATCGATTATCCGTTAAATCGAATTAATGAAATAGCAAACCGGGTTCCTCATTTAGCTAAAATTGCTCCGGCCTCCGATTATCATATTGAAGATGTCCATCGGGCCGGTGGTGTCAGTGCCATTATTAATGAACTTTTGAAAAAGCCGGGCGCATTTAATGGTGATTGCTTATCGGTATCAGGAAAAACGATTCGTGAAAATGTGTCGGGTTGTGAAATTATCAATAAAGATGTGATTCACCCATTAGATAACCCACATTCTGAAACAGGCGGACTTGCCGTATTATTTGGGAATCTTGCCCCGGATGGTGCCATTGTAAAAGTGGGGGCGGTGGATCCTTCAGTCGGGGGTTATCATCGCGGACCGGCGATTTGCTTTGACTCCCAGGAGGAAGCATTGTCCGGTATTATTTCCGGAAAAGTAAAAGAAGGTCATGTCGTTGTTATCCGTTATGAAGGACCAAAAGGCGGACCGGGAATGCCGGAAATGTTGGCACCTACCTCCCAGATTGTTGGTCGCGGACTTGGGGCAAAGGTCGGTTTAATTACCGACGGACGTTTTTCCGGTGCATCACGCGGAATCTCCATCGGTCATATTTCTCCTGAAGCCGCTGAGGGTGGTCCAATTGCTTTTGTAAAAGACGGAGATATGATTGAACTGGATTTAAATAACCGAAAAATTACCCTTGAAATTTCTGATGAAGAATTTGAAAAACGGAAAGCGGAATGGAAAGGTTTTGAACTAAAAGTGAAAAAGGGCTATTTGGCTCGCTACTCAAAACTTGTTACTTCTGCAAGTACAGGAGGCGTAATGAAAATTTAAAATATCGTTTTAGCTATCCGTAAGATAAACGGATAGCTTTTTCAATGCCATTATCGCCCTGTTTGCGTTTTTCACCTTCCCTGTACATGGATCGGGCAGTAAAATGTTCCAGTAAAACGTTCGATTTTTTTGTAGTCGAGTCCAATTGAATTGGTAACATATTTTTCGAGGAAAGGGCCCTACTTTTTAAAGGACAAATGTGCCCCAGCATTTACCTCGGCGTTAGCAGCAATATATCAACACGAAAGGAGGCAGAAACAAAAAATATTGTTTTACCTCCCGTTCTTTGTAATGATTTTTTTATTTCTAATTACAGCAATTGATGACCTGCCGAAAGATAAATATCGTACCATTCTTCCCGTGTCAATACGATATCGGAAGCTTTAGCAATTGAGGTCAAACGTTCCGGTCGCATTGTGCCCACAATCGTTTGAATTTTTGCCGGATGCCGTAAAATCCAGCTGACGGCAATAGCTGATTTATCTACGCCGTATTTGTCTCCTACTTCTTGAAGTTTGGCATTTAATTCCGGGAATTTTTCATTATCGATAAAAAAACCTTCAAATTGACCGTATCTGAATGGTGACCATGCTTGAATAGTTATATTGTTTAGACGGCAATAATCAAGTACTGAATCATCCCGATTGATTCCAACATCATTTGTCATATTTACGTTTAATCCGGCATCAATCATACCCGTGTGCATGACACTCAATTGCAGCTGATTAATAATTAAATCTTGCTTAACATACTTTTTTAGAAGTTCGATTTGCATTGGGTTTTGATTACTGACACCAAAATATCTTACTTTCCCGCTTTCTTTCAATACAGTGAATGCTTCTGCCACTTCCTCCGGCTCCATTAATGCATCCGGGCGATGAAGTAAAAAGATATCGATGTAATCCGTCTTCAATCGTTTTAAACTGCCTTCTACAGATTCTATAATATGTTTTTTCGAAAAATCAAAGCAGATGTTCGTCCCGTTTTCCTGTCTGATTCCGGCTTTTGTTTCCAAAATCATGTTTTCACGAATGGAAGAATTCGAACCAATCGCTTCTGCAAAAATTTCTTCTGATTTTCCCCCGCCATAAATATCCGCGTGGTCAAAAAAATCAATACCAAGTTCCAGTGCATGATGAATAACTTTTTCTGCTTCTTTTACGGATAGTTTCCACATTCCCATACAGCCTAAGGCAATATTAGGAGCTTGTAAATCACTTTTACCAAGTTGAACTCTTTTCATCATTCCCACCTCTATATCATTTCTACATTTAGCTTACCATATTTAAGTCTAAAAATAATTACAAGTTCATGAACAATTCCCTGTTTTTCCAAATATCAACAAAGGGATGTCCAAAAGGTCAAATGCAAACCTTTCAACATCCCCTACTTAAAATTTATCTATTTGTATTACAAGTTTCTTTCAAACAATTGATACAATCCTTTATCTCCATCCCAAACTTAACATTATAACTTGTCTTACAGGACATTAAAATATCTCGCTTCGGGGTGAGCGACAACAAATGCAGTAACAGAGGCTTCCGGCTCCATCATAAACCCTTCCGTCAACTGGATGCCAAATTTTTCAGGTTGCAGTAATTTAAATAATTTCGCTTGGTCTTCTAAATCTGGACATGCCGGATATCCGAATGAAAACCGTTGACCTTGATATTTTGCCTGAAAACAATCTTTCATTGAAAAATCGAGCGGATCCGGAAATCCCCAACGATCGCGAATTAATTGGTGAGTTCGTTCTGCTAACCCTTCTGCCAGTTCCAATGCCATGGCCTGAATTACATGATTTTTAAAAAATTCACCCTTTTCCTTAAACTGAATAGCTAACTTGCGAATATTTTCCCCGGCTGTTACTGCAAACAAAGCTATATAGTCATGAGGAGTATCCTCCGTTTGTTCACTCACATAATCAGCAATACATAAATATGGCGGCTTTTCTTGTCGTGGAAAGTTGAAAGTTTCGATGATTGTTTTTTTCGTTTCTGAATCCAGAATATGGATGGAATTTCCTTCACGATAAGCAGGGAAAAATCGGTAAATTGCAGACGGTCGGAACCAATTTTCCACTTTTCCTAATTCGAACAATTCATCGATCACTGCCTTTATTTCCACTGCCTTTACGTGATTTTCAGCCAGCTTTTTGTTAATATTTCCTTTTTGTCCAAAATTGTTTTGTCCCTTCCACAACATATTGCGCCAGCCGTTCTTCCAAAGATTGCAGTTTTTTTATATCACTTTACACAAGCAGGGTTAGACTATGCAATTGTGAATACAGAAAAATTAGAAAGGTATGCCTCGATTCCCGAAGAAGAACGGATTTTGGCAGAAAAAATAATTTTTACATGAGGGTTAAAAGCAGCCGCTACTGTGAAATTTGTTTTTTCTCCTAAAGATGTTCCGGAATAGGATAAACCTTCATTAAATTGCTTAATTAACCGAATTAAATCAAATGAAGTCAAATCAAAAACCGATGAAGCTCCGGGAAAAGACACCAATTTTGTCGGATCACCGGTTAATGCTAAAATGTCATGGATACCTAACGCATGTAATCCCATTAAATGTGATTGAATACCGATTAAATTCCGGTCCCGGCAAGTTAAATGAACAATCGGGCGGAGATGATAACGATTCTTCACAATTTGAGCACAAGCAACATTATTAATCTACGGTGATGCCAAAGAATTATCCGCAAGTGTAATTGCGTCAATCTTTGCATTTTTTAACGCATTGACCCCTGATAAAAATTGACTCATCGGCAATGTTTTAGACGGATCAAATTCAACAATAACCGATCTTCTACTTTTTACGATATCAACTAGAGACAGTTCATGAACTTGTTGAATTTGTATTAATTGAATGATTGGTTTTTCTTTAATAACTTTTTTCTCAGTGACCGGAGAAAGATTTTTCACCGCCTCAGCCATTGCTCTAATATGTTCGGGTCTTGTCCCGCAACATCCTCCCAATAAACAGACCCCTTCTTTTACGAATTGAATCGCTGCTTCATAAAAGTATTGTTCATCCGACTCATATACTAATCGTCCATCTTCCATACTTGGTAAACTTCCACTTGGTTAAGCAGATAAAAATGCATCATTCGGTATAGTGATCTCCTCAAATGATTGAATCATATGGTATGGTCCGAGCCGACAATTCAGTCCAACGATATTTGCGCCAAGATCAATAAGTTGGTTGAAACCTTTCGCCAAAGGAGTCCCGTTTTGCAATACACCCTTTTCATGTAAAGAAACATTTGCCATTATCGGTAAATCTGTTTTCTTTCTTGCTACTTCGAGAACCGCTTTTATTTCATCTAAATCATAATAGGTTTCTAATAAGATTCCGTCCACTTGTTCTTTCAGTAATATGTCCAATTGTTCCTCGAAGCTTTGTAAAATATCATTTGTTGAAAAAATTGCTTTTTGGAAAGTCCGGATCCCGCCGATTGTACCGAGAACATAAACCGGCTTACCGCTTGTCTTTACCGTTTTTTTTTGCGATTTCAACTGCTTTTGCGTTAATTTCTTGTACTTCGTTTTCCAATCCGTAACGGGCAAGTTTGATCCGATTTGCTCCATATGTATTGGTTTGAATGATCTTGGCTCCCGCTTCAATATACTCCCTATGAATCCGTTCAATTTCTTGCGGATTTGATACATTTAGTTCTTCAAAACAACGATCAATCCCGTATGAATACAACAGTGTTCCCATAGCGCCGTCCGCTATCAAAATTTGCTTTTCAAGATCTTGTATTAATCCCATTGTGTTCCCCCCAATAGAAAAAAGCCTTCCAAAGAAGAAGACTTTTTTATCTAATCTTCTTCTTATCTTTCGTGCCGAAAAGAAAGCACGTTGGATTTAGCACCGTGGTACCCATGGGTATCCGGTTGCTGAAGCTTCATCGGGCCAGTCCCTCCACTTCTCTTGATAAGAATCATCCATTTACTTTTTCTAATATAAATTACTCTTACTTTAACGAATTTTGATAAAATAATCAATAAAAAAATGAAAACTTCATAAAATATTTTTGTCTTTTTTTGGCCATTCGTCTATTCCAATCTTGTTCAGTCAAAGTAGGTTAGAAACCGGGCAAATAGTTCAAACCAAATTTTTCCTAATAATATTCCTAATTTTCACCCATTATTTCGTTGCAAAAACTTTTGATAAAAATGAACATTGCGCTTATACTACTAATATCAAGTGAAAAAGATAGATTGGTTTCGAGAGGAGAAAAAATAATGGTAAATGTTTTAATTGTCAGGGCACACCCGCTAAATCAAGAAGTTTCTCGGTCTATGAAAGTAACCGATGCCTTCCTTAACGCTTATAAAGAGATGCACCCGGATCATAAGATTGAAGATATGAATTTATATCACGTAAACGTCCCTGAGATTGACCGAGACCTGCTTAACGCATGGAATGATTTGAATCAAGGAAAACCTTTTGATTCGTTATCTGATTCCCAACAGCAGAAGGTAAATATGTTCAATTCATATACGGAAGAATTTCTGCAACAAGATAAAATTATTATTGCGAACCCGTTGTGGAACTTAAGTATACCGACACGATTAAAAGCTTGGATTGACTGTATTACCGTGGCCGGGAAAACATTTAAGTATACGGAAACCGGATCGGTCGGTATTGTGAAAGGAAAAAAAGTCCTACATATTCAAGCAAACGGAGGAGTATATAATGGTTCAGACCCGGCCAGCCAATATGTGAAAACGATTTTTACCTTTTTAGGTGTGACCGACTTTCATCAACTATTTGTTGAAGGGATGGACCATAACCCGGAAAAAGCCGATGAAATTGTAGAAAAAGCAGTCGAAAAAGCCCAACAATTGGCGAAAGCTTTTTAGGAATGACTGTTTATTCTCTATTTAGGATGAACAACAAAGATAGATGGAGGTGAGTCTTTTGGTAAAGGACGATCACAATCATAATGACTCCGGATCAAAATATCACGAAACCCATGCCGGACAATTGCCCGATTACGGCGGTAACAGTAAAGAGGAAAAATTGTTAAAAACAACTAAGAAGAAATAACAGTAAAGTGAAACTTCCATCGGTGGGGTTTTTTATCCCACTGATGCCACAAATAAAACGCCTACGATGGCGTTTTATTGTTTTCCAATTGCTTTTTTAATGTTGATGGTGAAGGTGAACTTCATATTGGGTCCTACACATAACTGAATTTTCATGGGGATTTTCACTGTTCTCCATTTGAACGGTGACATGTTGAATCCCTTTATGAGCCAATTCATGTTCAATGTTCCGTAAAATCTTTTGACAATCAGTGATCGATAAATCCCCGTCAACAACAGCATGGCAGGATAGGGCATTGCTTCCGCTCGTAATGCTCCATACATGCAAATCATGAACACTGATTACTCCGGGTATGTTTATCATTGTGTTTACAATGTCATCAATATCAATATTTTGCGGTGTCCCCTCCATTAAGATATGAAGAGAATCCATGGTAACCCGCCAACCACTGTTCAAAACTAAGACGGCAACAATAAGACTGGCAACCGGATCGGCCCAACCCCAACCAAATAGCATAATGAGAATGGCCGCAACAATTGCTCCTATCGAACCTAACATATCGCTTATTACATGCAAAAATGCTGCATGCAAATTTAAATTTTCATGCGTATCACCTTGGCGCATCATAATCCAAGCAACAAGAATATTGACGAATAAACCAATAATCCCGATTACAAACATACCTGTTGACGCAATTTCCGGCGGGTTGGAAAATCTGCCAATTGCCTCATAAATGATAAACACGGCAATCACAATAAGCGCTAGACCATTAAAAAAGGCCGCCAATATTTCCAATCGTTTATATCCGTATGTTTTACTATAATTTGCAACTTTTTCCCCAAAAGTAAATGCTAATAATCCAATCCCCAATGAAATTGAATCGCTTAACATATGACCGGCATCGGAAAGAAGTGCTAAGCTGTTCGTTAATAACCCGCCAATTGCTTCAACAATCATATATCCTGTTATGATCAAAAAACTTATCAATAAGGCTTTTTTATTTCCTGTATGGGAATGGCTATGGCCATGATGGTTTGACATTTTAATCCCCCTACGTATGAAGCATATTTTTTTACTTCCAATATATTTATCCATGTTCATATAGGAATGTTCCAGCGAAAAAATTTTTCCTCCGGCCATATTATCCTATCTTAAAAAGAAAAAATGGTCACTGACGAATCTGTGTAAACATAAGACATTTTATTCATGACGTGCATGTTCAATTGCTTGTTTTAATAAATCCATGACATGGTTATCGTCATAGGAATAATATAAGGTCGTTTTCTCTCGACGGTACTTCACAAGTCGTAAATTTTTTAAAAAACGTAATTGATGGGATACGGTCGATTGTCGTAATCCTAAGATTTTAGCAATTTCATTTACCGCATATTCCTTTTCGAAAAGCAGATTTAGAATCCGAATTCGGGTCGGATCGCTCAATGCTTTAAAGGTCTGTGAAACGACAAATAATGTTTCCTCGTCTAAATCTTTCTCATTCGGTTTCTCGAGTCTTTCATCTTCCCCCATAAAATGATCACCTTCCATATTCTTATATTCATATATTAACATATATTCATATATTAATCCAGTTAAATCCAGATGAACTTTTTCAGTAAGCAAATTTGGTCAGGGATAGCAAATTTTTTATTCATTTGTTACGATAAACTTATACTTCATTACAAACTCCAATAATGGACATATAGAAAAGAGGATTCATTATGGAACAAAATATTCGTTTCCAGTCAAAAATTCATGTTGATTTACGCGATGTTGATTTTACAAAAAAAGTGAAATTAAGCACCCTTTTTAGCTATTTTCAAGATGTCGCAAGTCTGGCCTCAGTCGAATTAGGTTATGGAATTGAACAACTGGAAAGCCAATTTGGGGTAAGTTGGGTTTTAATTCGAATTCGTGTTGAAATTACCCGAATGCCGGAATGGGACGAGAAAATAACAATTGAGACTTGGCCGTTAGAACCTAAACGAATCGAATTTGAAAGAGATTATCTTGTCCGTGACGCCAATGGAGAAGTCATCATCCGGGCGGTTTCGGTCTGGGTATTAATGGATATCCATCAACGGAGACTGAAACGCAATGATGCAATTGGCATTCATTATCCAAGTGTCATTAAAGAAAGAGCTCTTGAGAAAAAACTGGGGAAATTGAATGGCTATGGACATCTTGAAAAAGTATATCAAAAAGTAATCGGGTATAGTGATGTAGATTTTAACGGACATTTAAACAATTCCAGATATGTTGACTATGCAATGGATTGTTTTCCGATCGAAAATCACCGGCAATTTGAAGTAAAGGCGATTGAAGTAAATTTTATTAATGAAGCCTTACCGGGCGATACCATCACATTATTTCGTGATGTATCAGAATCCCGTGAAAACAAAATTTATATCGAAGGTCAAAAGGGAGAATCCGGAAATACTGTTTTTAAAGCGACAGTAGAAATAAGCGAAAGATAATTCGTCCATCTTTTGAAATGAGGCTCTTTATTTTATTAGGGAGCCTCATCACTATGATTTTCTTTCTAGCCACTCTTTACTCCATACAGAATAAAGGCAATTCCGATAAATACCCAAATAATTTTTGTAAAAGAAATTTTATCTGCCATCCCGATTAAACCAATGGACGTTGTCGTAATTAAAATAAGCGGTCCGATCAATGCTAAAGAGCTATTGACAACTAAAGCTTTCTCTACATTGTTTAACTTCAAAATAATTAGTGCAACTAATATTTCTAAGGATCCGGAAAAAATGCGTAAAAATGCCATCCCTAAAATTGCCTTTTCGAACATTTGAAACATGTTCTGCCCTCCTTTACCTAACTATAAAATGTATATGAAGCAGTAGGAAAAAGAAGGACAAGTTTTTATTCGCCATAAAACAATAAAGTGCGGGATAACGGTTTTGTCTTTACCATAAATATATTATGTAAAATATTCCAGCTTTGCTTCCGGAAAAAACTTTTTCATATATGCATGTAAATGTTTCTGAATTTCTAATTGCTCATCATCTTTGTATACATATTTGCCTATACCATATTTTCCCCACTTATATTTTCTCGCTTCTTCATTCAGTTCCAGTTTTGTCATTGGATAATTTTTTTGTATGACTCGTTTGGCCGGTTTTGTAAAACGATGCTGGATAAATTCAAACGTTAAATCTTTTCTTACCTCTTGCGGCAATTCCGCATCCAATCGTTCAAATAAATGGTAATAACCTTCTTCCCATCCTTCATGCAAATAGATAGGAGCGACAATAAACCCTAATGGAAAGCCGGCTTTGGCAACTTTTGCGGCTGCTTCAATTCTTTTGGTTAATGGTGCCGTGCCCGGTTCAAAGTACTTTATTACATAATCGGCATTAATACTAAAGCGGAATCTTGTTTTGCCATTATGTTTCGCATCTAATAAATGATCGACGGAATCAAATTTCGTCACAAACCGGAGCCTGCCATATTCAGACTCACCAATATGTTCAATCGCTCGCTTTAATGAATGGGTTAAATGATCGATCCCAACAATATCAGACGTACATGAAGCTTCAAATCTCGTTATTTCCGGCGCTCGTTCCTCCATATATTTATCAGCAGCTTCAAAAATTTCCTCGACATTTACATACGTTCGAATATACGGTTTATTGCCCATTGTCGTTTGTAAATAGCAATAATGGCAATGACCCATACAACCTGTCGCAAGTGGAATGGCATATTCCGCAGAGGGCTTTGATGTATCGAAACGGAGCGTTTTCCTTACTCCGACGACTAATGTTGATTTGGCCACTCGGTATTTCTGAAAATCATTATCGCCGGGTAAATCACGTATTTGATTGTGGGATGTCGTATAGCGAATTTCTAAATTCATTTTTTCGAATTTATCAAACAATTGTTTTCCAAGCGGATACTCTAAAGCTTTCGGTTCAAAATAAACTAGTCGGGGCATAAACGGCTTCACGATCAATTTCACTCCCTTCTTTAAAAATAAGTCTCTTCATCATCACCAAAAAAATAATGATATGCTTGTTTTGCTTCTTCCTCACTTTGAAAAATAGCGATTTCATCTGAGAGCGGATAATATGTTTCATATAAAAAAATAGCCAGTTGATTTGGATTATCGGGATGGCGAACGACTGCAGCTTCTTGTATATTGGCAACATCTTGTGTATGAGGATTGCGATAAAATACATAGACAATATCCCCTGCTTGATAAGAATGGTTTTCATCAAAAAAGTTCATCTAATCACCTCTTTCATCTACATTTTGCCTATAAAAACTTTTATTATAAAAAATTTTGCTTGGTAATTTTCACTATTTATGTTTCATCAATCGTTTTGAAGAGAAAAATTTATGATAAATAATATGATCTAGCAATTTGTCAGTTCGGTCCCTTAGCCGCTTATACTCATTCTTAAAATTTACTGCAACAAGCCTGGGGAATATAATCCAATTCGGGCCGATTACCTCTGTAATAAGCGAGGCTAATTTCGGATTAACCTGCAATAACCAGCGCCTGTGAGCAATCCCATTTGTTTTATTGTTAAATTTCCCCAGATCCATTTGATAAAAATATTTCATTTCCCTCATTTTTAAAATTTCTGTATGAAGCTTGGCAACTCCATTAACGGAGAAACTTCCCACGATGGCAAGTTTCGCCATATGTATTTTTCCGCGAGCAATGATTGTCATTTCCGGAATCTGTTCCCTAAACTCGGGATAATCATACCAGATTCGTTGACAAAACCGTTCATTGATTTCATGGACGATCATGTAGATTCTCGGTAACAATTGTTGAAACATTTCGATTGGCCAAGTCTCCATTGCCTCACTTAATGTCGTATGGTTGGTATAGGCAAAAACTTTTGTCGTAATATTCCATGCATCGTCCCAGCTCAATCGTTCTTCATCCATCAAAATCCGCATCATTTCCCTTGATAGGATTAGCTTTTTACAGGCAACCGTAATCTAACAAGATTTAAAAAAATTTTATGCATTTGACTTTACAATTTAGCACCGTTTGTTTCAGAGTTCTTTACACATTCAAAGATGTTCGAACTGGCAATAACCTCAATGGTACGATCATTCGCTGTCCTAGTTGCGGACAATTGGGTAACCACATCCTTACAATCTTTTGCATGTAAGATCTCGCGAATGCGAATTTGACCTTCAATCCGTTATAAACGGTTTTTCACTTGACTATAAAAGCCTTCGGGAATATGATTATTAACAAAACTTGTAAAGGTAAGAGCAATTAATGCAGAAAAACAACTAAAAAAGAGAAGTCGAAGCCCATTATTTGCGTAAAGAGAAAATATACATGATAGAGATGGTCGTAAGTGGAACAATTTCATCTGCTCCCTATTTATACTGACAAAACAATGGCCAAATCTTGCCGTCCATGAAGAAAAATATGGCTTATTTTTAACAAAAACAAGCATATTGAGTTGTAAAAATCATTTTCTGGTATATAATAAAAATAGAAGATGATACTAAAAAAGGATGCCTTAAAAATGGCATCCATATATACAACTACACTGCCAGAATAGCAGTGACCGCATGAATTTCAGAGCAGAAAAACCCTACCCTTTAAAACACTTGGTCGGTGCAAGGGTGGGGTTATTTCTTTTTATTGAGAAAGATAGCCACTAAAACTGATATGAATGTTAAAATAAACATTCCGAAGGCTAACATCAAATTTAGTGCTTCATACGTAACCACCAGTGGCCACCTCCCTTCGAAAGGAAGTTTTTAAACATCACCTCCATTCAAAGAAAGATTGCGGCCACTGCCCACCCTGCTATGTAGTTGTATGTCTCAATTATATCAATTTTTTCGGCCAGGTTCTACTTGTATCAGGTCGTCAATACTTTTTTCTTTCAAACTCTGCTTTTATGCTGATACCCCATTTGCTCCAATTTTCCTTTTACACCTAAAGCGCTTTCCAATTCGATCAGCAATCTTTTCTAAATTTTATCCTATATAGCACAATACATCTGCATTTCTTTTTCATGTAAATTTAATATCAATAACGAATCGAACCCGGCAAGCTTTTATACCGAATTTACATAATCTCCGTTTAATTTATTATAGATGTCCATTGAATTCCTCTTATGACTGGAATTACCATAATAGAATCATCAACCGATAAGAAAACTAATATTGCCGCTACGAACGAAAGGAGGGATATTTAATGATTAAAAAATATTATCCGGTTTTATTGTTAACCTTTAGTTTACTCACCGGATGTAATGGAAATTTTGGTGCAGACAACGGGAATGAAAATAATCAAGTTAGAGATACGAATATGGAAGAAAGTTGGACACCTAATCAAACTTCGCCATATTATAGCGTTACCAATGACGAAATCCATGCCAACCGAAGAACAAATGGTGTTAGGCAGATGACAAATGATAAAAACAATGATGAAATTTCAGCAACTTCAACAAAAACGAGCAGTAATAACTATCCCCATACGAGGCCGATATTAATACAAGAGGCAAAATATGATTACGTACCAACGAATGAAGAACAAATAAGTAATCGGAATGAAAGAATCCAAAGATATTTTGGCGGGCAATTCAGCCAATTTTTTGGGGGAACAAATCGAGGGCAAGGCAACAATAATCAACAAGCGGAACCACCAAATGAAGGACAGACAGGAGCACCCGGAACAAACAATGAAAACCAACAAAATACAACAAACCCAGAAGCCAATCAAAATACAGGCATATCGGAATTCGCCAGACAAGTTGTAAACTTAACAAACGAACAAAGGCAAAAAAACGGATTGGCTCCTTTACAAATTGATACGACATTAAGTGATGTCGCCCAAAGAAAATCTCAAGATATGCAACAAAATAATTATTTTTCTCATACAAGCCCCACCTATGGATCACCGTTTGATATGATGCGTGATTTTGGTGTTACCTACAAGACGGCAGGAGAAAATATTGCACAAGGGCAAAAAACGCCTAAAGAAGTAGTAAACGCATGGATGAACAGTTCCGGGCATCGTGCTAATATATTAAATAAAAACTTCACCCATATCGGAGTTGGTTTTGAAACACAGGGATACCATTGGACACAAATGTTTATCGGGAAGTAAGAAACCTGAATGGCGGCCAGCATTATGCCGCCTCATAAATGAAAAAACGCACCCTTCCGAATTGAGTTCACTGACTGACCGCTGAAGTTGAACTCCATGAAGGCAATATCTTCGTATCTTCGCTTCATAAAGCTGACGAGATTGGTTCTCGTCGTCAAAATAATGCTCTTTTCTCTTCAAAATGGCGACGAGAACGGGGTTCGTCGCCAAAATAATGCTCTTTTCTCTTCAAAATGGCGACGAGAACGGGGTTCGTCGCCAAAAAGTGAAGTTTCCGGCCTCAAATTGACGACGAGAAAGGGCCTCGTCGCCAAAAAATGGGGGTTCCGGCAAAAAATGACGACGAGAATGGATCTCGTCGCCAAAAAAAGGAGTTTCCGGCCAAAAAATGACGACGAGAATGGATCTCGTCGCCAAAAAATGGGGGTTCCGGCAAAAAAATGACGACGAGAATGGATCTCGTCGCCAAAAAAGTGAGTTTTTCGGCTTAAAATGACGACGAGAATGGATCTCGTCGCAAAAAAATGGGGGTTCCGGCAAAAAATGACGACGAGAATGGATCTCGTCGCCAAAAAAGTGAGTTTTTCGGCTTAAAATGACGACGAGAATGGATCTCGTCGCCAAAATAGCAAGTTTTTCGGCTTAAAATGACGACGAGAATGGATCTCGTCGCCAAAATAATGCTCTTTTCTTCTCAAAATGACGACGAGAACGGGGTTCATCGCCAAAAAAGTTGATTTTCCATCGCAAAATGGTGACGAAAACACTTATCGTCACTACACAAGTTTACATAATAATATTATCGTAAATTTAATTTATCGCTCTAATACAAAGTTCCGTTAATGCTTGTTCAAATTTTTCATCGTTTTCTTTTTGACGCTTCTTCGGGCCTTTTAATCTCCCGCCGGTACGCCTGATTTTTTGTGAAGTATACCTGAATTCCAAAAGTTGTCCAATATTTTCAGACGTATATTCCCAACCGTTTTGATTGATGGCATACCCCTTTTTTGCAAGGACCATTGAGGCAAGACCATAATCTTGCGTTACAATAATATCTCCTTTTCGGACATGATTGACTAATTTAAAGTCCACCGCATCCGCCCCTTTGGAGACAATAATTGTTTCCGCCTCGGGGCGATCAATTGCATGGGATGTATCACAAAACAGCAAAACCTGTAAGCCAAATTGTTTTGCCACTTTTATTGTTTCATCAATGACAGGACACCCGTCAGCATCGACTAATACTTTCGGTAACACATTCTCCACTTCTCAACATTCCTTTTTGTTAAAAATGAGACCACTAAAAAATGCAAAAATTCATAAGATCGCCCGTCAAACACCATACCTAGTTCTATTCATGTGGTCTACCCCACTTGTATATTGTGTAAGTATACTTATTCAAATTGATTTTCACTGGCCTTGTTAAAAATAAAAAAATCGTCTCTCATAACAACGGTCGCATATCGCATATTGGTGATGAAAGGGAAGCTTTTTCCCGCATATTTGGGTCTCTCTTCCATATCCTTTTTTACTTCGAGTGCGATTTTGTACCGAATATAAATATATAGTTTTTTAGCATTGTTACTAAGCCATTGTTCAGCCAATTCTTCAAGAATCCTTTCTTGCTCCTCACGCATGGCTTCCAGCTTTCTTTCTTCTTCTCTTTTTAGTTGCATCTTTTTAATTTCAAAAAACTTTTTCTCCCATACAGCGACCGGAAATGTATCATTAAGCCATTGTTCCACATCAAAGGTATATGCATCCTTTATCTCACTTTGAAATAATTTTTTAACTAATTATTATCTGCACTTTCAAATTGCACACCTTTTTCAATCAAATACTGCTTCCGTTCCTTAATCGAGTATGCCCCTTGCACGACATTTACCCATATATTTTGCCAAATCTGTTGTAAAAAATTATTGCGATCATGATAATATTGATCAAGTGTTGGCAAATCATCAAGCCGTTCAAAATAACGATCAATATCTTCAATAATTTTGCTTTGAACTATATTTACCGCTCGATTGTACAAGCTCTTCATTTTTCCATATTCCCTTCACCCGGTTCATCAACATCGTAAAAATGAAAAATCACTCAAGACCAATTTGTGATTATATGAAAAGGACAATCCAACGTCACCGAACGGGTCAATAAGTAATCACATATTGACCCATTCAATTCCTACGCTTTCATGATTGTCCCCAGTTGATGTTCATTTTAAAAATATATTTGATCCTTTTTACCGAAGTTCCTTTAATATATACCATGCACCGGTTTTTACGGCACGGACACGAACCGTTTCTCTGTTTCCCGGCAATAAGACAAAATGACTGGCGGTAGGCTTATTCTTAAATGACACACCAATATATACTGAACCGGGTTCTTTTCCTTCCAATGAGGCTGGTCCGGCAACACCGGTAAAGCTGATTCCGATATCAGTGTCCATCAATTTTCGGACATTTTTTGCCATCTCCATCGCACATTCTTTGCTGACGACACCATAAGTTTCAACAGTGTCCTGATTTACGCCAAGTACATTTATTTTTATTTCAGGGGAATACGATACGATCCCGCCCTTAAACCATTTGCTGACACCGGCAATGGATGTCACTTCTTCCTGAAACAGTCCGCCCGTTAAACTTTCAGCTACCGAAAGTGTCATGTTGTTGCTTTCAATCAAATTGCCCATTTCTTTGATAATCGTTGTTTCATCATATCCGTAAAAAAATTCACCCACCCGCTCCATAATTTTTGCTTCTGTCTCATCCAGTAACCTTCTTCGTTCAAGATCTGAGGGATGTTTAGCTGTAAGCCGCAATGTCACTTCGCCATCAGAAGCGAGCGGGGCAATGGTCGGGTTTGTCTGCTGATCAATGAAATCTTCCAGCGTATGTTCCAGAGTTGATTCACCAATACCAAAAAATCGTAACACACGAGATTCAATTCGATCAATGGATTCCAACCGATTTAGGATTGCTTTCATCCCATAATTTGAAAACATCGACTCCATTTCACTAGGCGGACCGGGAAGTAGCATATAAGTAATTTCATTTTTTGTTAACACCATTCCCGGTGCCATTCCGGTATCGTTTGGCAAAACCTCCGCATGTTCAAAAACAAGTGCTTGTTTCCGATTATTCGGTGTCATGGTAACATTCCGTTTTCTAAAAAATTCTTCTATCGAGCCAAGAGCCGCTTCATTATGAACAAGCTTTACTCCCAGATGATTTGCAATGGTTTCTTTTGTTAAATCATCTTTTGTAGGCCCTAAGCCACCCGTAAAAATAATTAAATTGGAACGACTTTCGGCAATTTCCACCGCTCTTTTCAACCGCTCGGCATTATCCCCAACAACGGTATGGTAAAATACATTTACCCCAATACCGGCCAATTGTTGAGAAATAAATTTTGCATTCGTATTAGCAATTTGGCCAAGTAATAATTCGGACCCTACGGCAATAATTTCACCATTCAATTTGAATCTCTCCTTTGCCGAAAAAAATCATGTATCCTTCTTACTCAGAAATTTCACACAGACCTTTTGCGGATTATTTCGAATTTGTAAATACATGTTTATTTTTAACGAAATAGTCAATCCCAGACCATAAAGTAAAAAATGTTGCTACATATAAGGCAAGATCGGCAAAAGGAAAATTTACATATGAAAACGGAACATTCTTTAATAATAACGCAACGATAGCGATAATTTGCGTCCATGTTTTTATTTTTCCTAACATGTTGGCAGCTACAACTTCTCCACCACCGGCTAAAATAAGGCGCAGACCGGTAACCGCGAACTCCCTGCTGATAATGATAATGACAATCCAAGATGGCGCCATGCCTTGTTCAACCAAAATAATAAATGCTGATGATACTAACAATTTATCAGCTAGTGGATCAAGAAATTTTCCAAGATTGGTAACCAAATTATACTTTCTAGCATAATGTCCATCGATCCAGTCTGTTGTTGAAGCAATAATGAAGATAATCGTGCCAATAAATTCTGATACCGGTATAAGTACGCCTCCAAAATTAAATGTGCCCCATGGAAAATCTATAACCATTAGAATAACAAATATAGGAATTAATAATACGCGTAAAAAAGTAATTCGATTAGGTATGTTCACTTTTAAAGACCCCCATTTAATTTAACTGCTGCTAATTGTTTGTTTGGCAACTTGGAAATTTCTACCTAACTATTTTATATGAATAGAAGAAAATAGTCACTGTAAAATGACTATTTTCTATTCTCCCGTTTTTTCATATTGAATAATAATGTTTTGTACATTAGCAGTTGTCGGAATGTCCAGTTTTTGATCGTTCACATAAATTTCTAATGCAGGTGCATAACCGGTTTTGATTCTGATTTCCGTTTCATTTGTTAAGTCGAGGGTTTGCGGGGCAACTTCCGTTATCGTCGCATTTAACAGTTGTTGATTATTTGCATTTTCAATTCCTACCCACGATTTTCCTCCATTTATAACCTTTAAGTTCAATTGAAATTTATCAGCATTCGTTAATTTATATGTAGTTTTATTCCCTTGTGTTGCTACAACTGCTATATTCTGTGTTTTTTCAGGTTCTTTTTTCTCCTGCCTTTTGTCATTTTTTTGCTCTGTTTCTTTTTTGGTTGATTCTTCATCCGCTTTTTCCGTTTTTTCGTTTTTTGGCGGTGTTCCAGACTCGGCATATTCAATATCTTCATTATTTTGCTTATCGTTTACTGCGGTTTTTGCATCATTATTGCTGACTGCTTTTTGAATAAAAAACCAAGCCAAAACGATAATCCCGATAATGACCAAGGTAATGATGATCCTTGGTAACATCTCGAGAAATTTTGATACACCTTCGTCAGGTTTTCGTGTTCCTCTGCGTGACAACGGTTCTGCTATTTGTTCTTCGTAAACGGACGGGATTTCATGTTTATATTCATCAAACAATGACTCCGGATCAAGACCAACCGCTTCCCCATATTGTTTGATAAAAGCACGTACATAAAATTTTCCGGGAATGGAATCGTAATTACCTTCTTCAATACCTTTAAGATATCGTTTTTGGATCTTTGTTATATCTTGTAAATCATCCAATGTTAATCCTTTTGCTTCACGCGCTTCTTTCAATCGATTTCCTAGTTCCGTCAATGGTAAACACCTTCCATTTATTTATAATCAAACCCATCGATACTGTTTCCGGAAAGTAGATTTTGCCTATCTACATTATAGATGATTTCTTCGCCCGGTTCATTTCTCAGCTCAATAATATAATCAAAATCTTCCAACCTGTATTCTGAATTCGCCACGAATAAATCAGGATGCTCAATAACTTTGATTGCCGGCAACCTCATGATTTCCCGGATAAGCTGCCAATGTTTTTCATTTCCTCTTCGAATGGAGACAGCACCATCAATGATATACACATATTTATCGCTGTACTCCCCTTCAATCAAATTATTTCTGATTGTTTGTTTCAATAAAGTAGAGGATACAAATAACCATCTTTTGTTAGCTGATACACTGGCCGCAACAACAGATTCGGTTTTTCCCACTCGGGGCATTCCCCGAATCCCTATTAACCGATGATCTTCTCCTTTAAAAATTTCACTCATGAAATCCACTAACAAGCCAATTTCGTCACGAATAAAACGAAAAGTTTTCTTATCATCTGCGTCTCTTTGTATATAACGTCCATGTCGAACCGCCAGTCGGTCCCATAATGTCGGTTCCCTTAGTTTGACAAGATTAATTGTTTCCATTGTTTGCAAAATCAATGCCAACCGTTCGATTTGATGTTTTGTCGATAAAATGAGAAGTCCCCTTGAACCTTGGTCAATTCCGTTTATGGTTATGATATTGATCGATAGCATCCCCAATAATGAAGAAATATCTCCAAGTAAGCCAGGTCGATTTATTTTGATCTCATATTCTAAATACCACTCTTTTTTCTCCTCCATATGAACCTCACACGAATGAAATTTTTCCATGACCTTCTCACTAATAATAATATATGATTTTACCGAGATATGAAAGGAAGTACAGCAAATTTTTATAAACTTAATTATCTGAATTTATCTTTAAGTAGGCTAAAACGTCTGAGCCTTTAGGCAACTTATGACATGTAGTTCACCGAAAAAATATAAATTTTTTGCTGCGATATATTTCCGCAAAACTTTCCTTGTGTACTTATACTTAAAACTTTAAAATTTCCCACTACGTCAAATTCGTATCCTTGCTGGAAATTTCTATTTTCTCAAAGAATGAAAAAGAGAGGTTGAATCCCCTCTCTATTTCGAACTGTTATTTTGAACTAATTTCACCATGATGTTGGCGATTGCTTGCTGTTCCTGTTCATCTGCAACTGACCAAAGATCTGACAGCACTCGTTCCTGTTCATTTTTCGGATCAACTTGATTGGCCAAGTAATCTCCAATTTGGTAAGCCAAGTCAGTAATAACATTTTGATCTAAACCTGCATCTTTTGCTTGGTTTAGTCGGTCACCTAGAAAATTCTTCCATTCATCCCAGTTATGCAAAACACTCATTTGTCTGGAACCTCCTTTTTCATATTCATTACTATTTTGCATAAACTTATGGAAAATATACGATGAATCTTTTCAAGCAACAAATAAATTTTTTTGTATGTACCTATAAGATGTTTTTAATATACTAGAGTTTCTTAACTTAAAAACGTGTTTCGTCGACAAAAAATGGGGTTTCTCACCTCAAAATTTCGACGAGATTGGGTTTCACAGATTTACTGGTTTTCTAAGGTGCGAAACTCAAATTATATATACCAACCTCCGTTTACGGCCAAAACTTGACCGGTTATATAGGATGCCTCCTTTGACAATAAAAAACTGACAGCATTGGCTACATCATTGGGACTCCCTAATCTTCCCATCGGAACCTCATCAGTGACGATGTTTAAATCTTCTTCACTAAAATTTTTCAACATTTCTGTTTGGATCGCCCCCGGTGCAATGACATTTACCCGAATTTGACTTGGTGCAACCTCTTTACTTAAAGCTTTTGCAAAACTGATTTGCCCCCCCTTCACAGCCGAATAAACCGTTTCACAAGAAGCACCGGTCTGCCCCCAAATGGAAGAAATAAATATGACCGAACCTGTTTTTCTCTGGATTAATTTTGACAGTAAATTTTTCGTAATCATTATTGGAGCATATAAATGAAGTGATATCAGTGCTTCAATTTCTTCTGGCAACATATGCGTAAGTAATTTTTGAACAGCATTACCGCTATTATGAATTATTCCGTCGATTTGATAAATTTCATGGCAGAGTTTGGTTATTCCTTCCTCTGAGCGCAAATCAGCTTGAACCGGGATAAATTCGCTATTCGGATAAAGTTGAGTCAATTTATTCAGCATCTGTGTAATTTTTTCTTTATTTTGATGGTAGTGTAAATAAAGAGAATATCCTTGCTGCGCTAATTTGGTACTTATGGCGCTTCCTATGCCGCCGCTTGCACCAGTAACTAAAATAAAACGTTTTTCCATCCTATCTCCTTCCCTCACATTGAACGGTGAAAAAATAAGTGCCGGGTACTACAACCAGACAAATCCGAAGAATACATCTCAAATGTAGAAAGATTGGGGAAAGTAACCCCAATCTTTCTTTCTAACTATTTTTAGGCAAAACTTTGCAAACGGTTAAACGGTCATCAGCAATTAAATCATTGGCCACTTTTTTCACATCAGAAAATGTAATTTCCTCCAACATTGGTACGACCTTAAATAAATCCATTTCATTGAAAGCATACCTTGTAAATTGGTTGGCAATATACTCCGGTGAATTTAACGCCCTTAAAAAACTGCCGATTCTATTTTTCTTTACTCGTTCAAGTGCTTCTTCGGAAAGATTTTTTGCTGATTTCGCTTGTTTCAAAATGGAAGTAAGTTTTTCCTGCAATTGCTCAGGTTCTCTCGTGTCGCCGCCAACCAATGCAAAACTAAAACTTTCTTCTTGCGTATAGTCATATGAAAACGAGTCATCAATAAGCCCCGCATCATACATTTCCCGATAATTTTCGGAACTTTGATTGAATAACAAATCCATTAACAATTGGGTCGATAACTCATTTTTTAACAATGTATCGCCCTTTTGGTTTGTGTAACTTCCCTTGATGCCGACCATTATTTTCGGCGTTTGCACATTCATATGGAGGACTTGTTCCTTTTTGGCAACAGCTGTAGGTTCCTTTGCAAACTTTCTTTCTATTTCCGGTTGATCCGTAAACGGTTTTTTTGCTTGATTATCTTTTATAAAATTCATCATTTCTTGCGGATTGACCGGTCCAACGACAAATAATAGCATATTGCTCGGATGATAAAATGTATGATAGCACTCATACAATAAATCTTTCGTTATCTTTGCAATGGAGTCAATGGTTCCGGCGATATCAATTTTCACAGGATGGTTATGATACATATTTTCAATCGCTCCGAAATAAAGCCGCCAATCCGGATTATCATTATACATTTGAATTTCTTGTCCGATAATACCTTTTTCCTTTTCGACCGTTTTTTCAGTAAAATATGGTTCTTGAACAAAATTAATTAAAGTCTCTAAGTTTTCTTTTACATTCGTCGTCGATGAAAAAAGGTAAGCTGTCCTTGTAAAGGATGTAAAGGCGTTGGCAGATGCTCCCTGCTTGCTAAATTGACCAAAAACATCGCCATCTTCTTTTTCAAACATTTTATGCTCAAGAAAATGGGCAATCCCGTCCGGTACAAGTTTTAAATCTTTTTGACCAAGCGGTACAAAATAATTATCAATCGAACCATATTTTGTCGTAAATGTCGCAAAAGTCTTGTTAAATCCTTTTTTCGGTAAAATATAAACATCTAATCCATTGGTCATTTTCTCATAATATAACTCTTCATCCAGCTGATCAAATAGCAGTCTTTCCACAGTTTTACGCCTCCAATCCTGATAAGAAATAAATGGTATCCAATTGAATCTTTTCGCCAACCTGTAAGATATTCTCCTTGGTGACGTCGGCAATCTTTTCCTTCCAAACCTCTTCTGAAACATTGCCGCCGCTGATAACATTATGATAAAGAACTTCAACAAGCCCTCGTGAGGTATCTAAAGTTTCCAACATTTGATTTTGGATAACCGCTTTTGTTTGTTCAATATCTGCTTCAGTAAAATCGCCATTTTTCATTGCCTGTAACTGTTCTTTAATAATTGTGACAGCTTTTTCATAATTTTTCGTTTCAATTCCGGTCATGACTAACATTAAACCTTTATGACTCTCAAGCCGACTGGCAGCGTAATAGGCCAAACTCGCTTTTTCACGAACATTAATAAACAATTTCGAATGGGGAAAGCCGCCAAATAAACCATTAAATACTTGTAAAGCAAAATAATCATCTTCACCATATCGAGTATTTGTTCTTAAACCCATATTTAACTTTCCTTGAGCAACATCCTGCTTTTCGATGATGACATTTTCTTTTACCCTTTTACGAATATTGGTTTGTTCAACCTTTTTAGATGTACGGCTTTTTAATTGAAATTTCGCTTGACAGGACTGAATGACTTCTTCTTCAGTAAAATCTCCGACGATATATAAATCCAATTCATCCGAAGAGAGCGAATCTTGATAATAGTTGTAAAGTGATTGAGCAGTGATTTGGTCAACGTCTTCCAAAATGCCATTCACAGGAATAGCATACGGTTCATCTTTACACATTTCTTGTATCAGCCTTAAGTTTGCATATCGCATTTTGTCATCATTGACTGCTTGGATCCGCTGTTTTAATGTACGTTTTTCTTTCGCAACAATCTGTTCGTCAAATGAATCATTCGCGGATCTCGGATTAAATAAAACATCCGCAAGTAGTGTTAAAGCTTTATCTAATAACGGTTCCGATTGCTTTAAAAACTTTTCGTTGGCTACTTCCATCGTTATGGAAATAATATGGTATTCTCCCTTTTTTTGCAAATCGACAGACAAGGTGGCACCGTAAAGATTTTCCAAATATGTTCTAAGTTCTGTAAATGACGGGTATGTATTGGTGCCGCTTTGTAATACATAGGGAAGAAGTGCCCTTGTCGTTGCATATTCTTTTTCAATTGGTGCCTTCATTTTAAATACAATCGTGTTTGTTTTGTACTTATCTGTCTTGACTAAATGCAATTTTACACCTTGATTGTCAATAACCTTTTCCATTATTTTCCTCCTATTCTTTCCATATGAACTCCTATTCTTTAATCATTTTATCCCTCTTTCCACTATACATGTGTATATTTTATAATTTCAAGTTTACAGTGAATTTTTTCGAAAAGATAATCCTTTCCTAAATGGAAATAGAGCCCCACCTGATTGGTAGGGCTCGTTCCAAAATGGCTTTTTATCTGCTGCCTTTAATATAAGGTGTATTTAATGCTTTCGGTGCAACAGATTTTCCGATAAAACCGGCTACAGCCAAGATTGTTAATACATAAGGTAAAATATACAAATAAACGGTTGGAATGTCTTTAATAAATGGAATGCTCGGACCGATTGTGCTTAAACTTTGGGCAAAACCGAAGAAAATGGCTGCACCCATCATCCCTAACGGATTCCATTTACCGAAAATCATTGCGGCAATCGCCATAAACCCTTGACCGCTAATAGTCGCATGGCTGTAATCAAGCGTGATAGATTGAGCGTAGATGGCTCCACCGATACCCCCTAATGCACCACTAATCATAACACCGATATAACGCATTCTGTTCACTTTAATCCCCATTGTATCGGCTGCAGTCGGATGCTCACCTACAGAACGGAGGCGAAGACCAAACGGTGTTTTAAATAAAATAACCCAACCGACAATCGCTGCAAGAATGGCCAAATAAGAAGTTAAATAAACATTTTGGAAAAAGATTTTACCAATAACCGGGATGTTTTCTAAAACCGGGATGTCAAAACGAGTTATTGCATCCTTAACCATCGGTGTTTGGCCTTTTCCTTCAAATAGTTTCTTTACAAGGAATATTGTTGCCCCAGCAGCTAGCATATTCAAGGCTGTACCGGCTATAATTTGATCAGAACGAAAGGTAACTGACGAAATAGCTAATAAAGAAGAAAACAAGCTTCCGACAATCATTGCGATCATAATGGATACAAAGACAGTTGCTCCACCAAAGATATCATGTAAGAAAAGATTAGATATAATTCCGGTAAAGGCACCAATTTGCATAACGCCTTCCAATCCAATATTGGTAACGCCCGACCGCTCCGTAAAAACGGCACCTAATCCAGTGAAGATGAGAGGAGCTGCATAAAAGATCGCATTATAAAAAATGAAAGCAATTGTATCAGTCAGACTCATCCTACTTCACTCCTTTCTTTTTCGAAAACTTTTCATAAAGCCATTGGAATAAGTACCCACTTGCAACAAAGAAAATAATGACAGCAATAATAACCGAAATCATTTCTTCAGGAATTTGCGCAGGTGGATTCGGCATATTTAGTGATCCATACTTTAACGCACCGAAAAGAATTGCCCCAAAAACAACGCCAATCGGATTGTTGCCGCCAAGGACCGCTACCGCAATTCCGTCGAAACCAATTCCTGTCATGGCCGTTTTTGTTGAAACATATTCAAATGTTCCCAGTCCTTCCATGGCACCCGCCAAACCGGCAATGAAACCGGAAATAACCATAGAAATGACAATATTTCTCGGAACATTCATACCGGCATATTTAGAAGCATCTTGACTGAATCCGGCAGCTTTTAATTCAAACCCTAAGGTTGTTTTCTCTAAGATAAACCAAATGATAATGACGGTAAGAATAGCAATAAAGATCCCGCCATGCAACCGCGAATATTGTGTGATCTCTTCAAAAAATGGAATTCTAAGAGATGCTGTTTGCGCTATCTGTTCGGTTGTGTCCCCTTTTGCAATTGACCGAATTAAAGCATTGGTAACATGGAGAGCTGTATAGTTTAACATAATTGTCACGACAACCTCATTAACTCCCAGTTTTGCCTTCAAAATTCCCGGTATAAACGCCCAAAAAGCACCGGCTAAACCTGCAGCTAAAATTGCTAAAGGTAGATGAATATAAGCAGGTAAATCAAAACTAATTCCGACATAAACCGCTGCAAACCATCCGACGATTAGTTGACCTTCAACACCGATGTTAAATAATCCTGTTTTGAATGCAAAGGCGACGGCCAGACCAGCTAAAACATAAGGAGTTATTTGCCGAATCGATTCACCTATAACATAAGAGTCCCCAAAAATTCCTTCCCATAACTGTGCATAACCGACAATCGGATTATAACCACTAATGGCAATAATCACTGCACCAACCAGTAATCCTAAAATAACAGCCAAAACCGGTATTAAAATCGGTGTCCATCGTTTTGACATGTTACTCCTCACCTTCCTTCTTAACAGCCTGGTCTAACATTTGCTGATGATTATCTCTATCCACTTTATGACCAGCCATCAATAAACCAAGTTCTTGTTCATTTGTTTCTTTCGGATTGACGATATCTAAAATTTGACCATCAAAAATAACAGCAATGCGGTCGCTCACATTCATAACTTCATCTAATTCAAAGGATATGAGAAGAACCGCTTTTCCGTTATCTCTTTGTTCAATTAAGCGCTTATGAATAAATTCAATTGCTCCGACATCAAGACCCCTTGTCGGTTGTGCAGCTATGAGCAAATCGGGATCTCTATCAATTTCTCTACCAATAATAACTTTTTGCTGATTTCCGCCTGATAAAGCACGGGCGGGTTCATACGCACTTTGGGTACGGACATCGTATTCTTCAATTAATTTATTTGCATAATTATAAATTTCACGATTTTGTAAAACTCCTATTTTTGAAAATGGTTCATGATAATAGGATTGCAATACAAAATTTTCTCCGACTGAAAAATTAAGAACAAGACCATGACGATGTCGATCTTGTGGTATATGTCCAAGTCCTGTTTCAGTAATCTTTCGCGGTTTCAAATTTGTAATATCTTTGCCGACCAATGTAATGTTCCCGCTTTCAACACGTCTTAGTCCGGTAATCGCCTCAATTAACTCCGTTTGACCATTTCCATCAACACCGGCAATTCCCAAAATTTCTCCACGGCGAACAGATAAATTTAGATTTTTTACTTTATCCACCCCGCGGTAATCTTTTACTACAAGATTCTCAACTTTTAATACTTCTTCTTTTGGATTAGCCGGTTTTTTTTCTGTTTTAAATACAACATCACGACCAACCATTAAACTCGCTAATTCAGTAGGATTTGTTTCAGCAACGTTTAATGTTTTTATTGCTTTTCCACGACGAATAACGGTAACACGATCGGCTACTTCCATAATTTCTTTCAATTTATGTGTTATTAAAATAATTGATTTCCCTTCACTAATCAGTTTTTTCATTATATCAATCAGTTCCATGATTTCTTGTGGTGTGAGTGAAGCGGTCGGTTCATCGAAAATAAGAATATCGGCCCCGCGATAAAGTGTTTTGAGAATTTCAACACGTTGCTGCATGCCGACAGAAATATCCGCTACCACTGCATACGGGTCGACTTCAAGACCATACAATTCTGAAAGGCGGGTAATTTCCTCCGCAGCCGATTTAATATCAATTGTTCCAGCGCCGTACTTCGGTTCTTTCCCTAATATAATATTTTCCGTAACGGTAAACGTATCAACTAGCATAAAGTGTTGATGAACCATTCCAATCCCTAAATCATTTGCCACGTTCGGGTCTGTTATTTTAACAGACTTTCCTTTAACGCGAATTTCCCCTCCATCCGGTTGATACAATCCGAATAACACATTCATCAATGTTGATTTTCCGGCGCCGTTTTCACCTAAAAGGGCATGAATTTCCCCCTTTTTTAATTGCAAGGTAATATTGTCATTCGCCACAAAATTGCCGAATACCTTGGTAATATTCAACATCTCTATAACATAGTCCATATTCAACCCCCCTAGCACAACAATTGTTTTTCATATCTTTCTCGCTTGTCAGGACTTTTAGTGACAGCTCTCGTTTACTCGAAAAAATGGCAATTGGTAGAACCCAATTGCGACTATTCACCTTCCTTTACTTTTTTTATAGCAGGAATAATAGAAAAGCAAACAAAATAGTCCAAAAAAGATATAAAAGGCATACATAAAAAGCTTCAATTAAATAGTGATGTAATTAAAGCTTTTTATGTATCGCTTTTTAACAAGATGGATACAGTAGGAAAAACCCACTGTATCCAATATTATTATTTATAAACTTTGATGAAAACCAAAAGTTATGGAGTCACACCTAGATCTTTCAAGAAGCTCTCCATATCTTCTTTTGTTCCCGGAGGTGTAACATCGCCATTAATAATTTTTTCCTTCCAGTCGTTAACGGCCGTTAAGGTTGTTTCAGATAAATGGTCGCCTGTAGTGGACAATTCAACACCTTTATCTGCCAAGCCATACGTAACAGTCGTTCCACCTGGGAATTTACCATCCATAGACTTTTGGGCAATGTCTTTAACAGCGAGATCCACACGTTTTAAAGCAGATGTTAAAGTAATATTATATTCCTTCCCATCCACTTCAACGGTACCTTCATCATATTGGTCACTGTCAACACCAATTACCCATACATTTGCATCCGGGTTTTGTTGCTTTCTTTCTTTTGCTTCAGCAAACACACCGTTACCGGTTGCACCTGCAGCATGGAAAATAATGTCTGCACCGTTGGAATAGATTTGGTTTGCAGCAGATTTTCCAAGGTCAGCCTTGTCGAAAGCACCGGTATAGTTTACTTGCACCTTAATGGATGGATCAACGGATGCCACACCAGCTCTAAATCCAGCTTCGAAACGTGTAATAACATCACTTTCCATGCCGCCGACAAATCCAACGTTTTTCGTTTTTGTTTCCATTGCAGCAGCAACCCCGGCAAGGAAGGCAGCCTCTTGTTCTTTAAACATAATGCTGACGACGTTGTCTTTTTCAACAACAGAATCAACGATACCAAAATGAACATTTTTACGTTGATCGGCAATTTCACCAATTGGTTTTTCCAATTTAAAACCGATACCGAAAATTAAATCAAAGTTACGACGAGCTAATGCGTTTAAGTTCGATACATAGTCTGCATCTGATTTCGATTGCAAATAATCGTAACCGCCATCGCCTTTTTTAAGATTGTGTTCTTTACCAAAAGCCTGAATTCCTTCCCAAGCGGATTGGTTAAAGGATTTATCATCGACCCCACCAATATCGGTTACCATTGCAACGGAAAAGGACTCATCATCTTTACCGCCATCTTTGGCTCCTTGATTATTATTTCCTTCATCTTTTGAACCGCAGCCACTTAAAACAAGCCCTGAAAGAAGAAGGAGTGAAAAAAGAATAGAAAGTCTTTTTTTCTTCATGAGAAATCCCCCTTAAAAATTTTTAATAGAGCATATTGTGAAAATGGTTGCCTACCTTTATTCTATGAAAATTTTCCTATTTTATAAAAATTATTCTCGTAAAGCACCTTTTTCACATGCCGCTATTAACTAAGTTAAATATAGCACGAAATATTTAAAATAGGAATACGAACTTTAAATTTAACGAAAAAAACTTGTGAACAAAGTATGAAAACCTTATCATTTCGACTTTGTCAAGGTATAAAAAATCAATTTGATATTTTCTAAATGTTAACATACAAGTAACTCACGAACATTTTCCCCAAAAAAACTGTATAGTATTCGATATTCTCATTTTTCAAAAAAATAGTGACCAGGGAAAGAGCCCTGATTTTTCTACCATTTTAAGAAAGTTTAGGATGTTTTCATGTCATCTTCACCCGGTTTTGCAATGAGCACCGCTCTCGGTTTACTTCCTTCATAAGGTCCTACGATTCCCCGTTTTTCCATTTCATCGATTAAACGTGCAGCTCTAGTATAACCAATTCGAAATCTTCTTTGCAGCATCGAGACGGAAGCGGTTTGCATTTCGGCAATTAATTGTACCGCCTCATCATATAATTCATCATCGACTGTTTCTTCTGTTTCAACAATTTCATCCGGAATCATCTCTTCTTGATATTGTGCCTTTTGCTGTGAAATAACAAAATTGACTACTTCCTCGACCTCTGAATCGGATAAAAACGCACCTTGAATCCGGATCGGTTTTGACTGACCAACCGGCAGGAATAACATATCCCCTCGTCCAAGAAGTTTTTCTGCCCCACCCATGTCCAAAATCGTTCTGGAATCGGTTTGTGAACTTACGGCAAATGCAATCCGGGAAGGGATATTTGCTTTAATAACACCGGTAATCACATCTACAGAAGGTCTTTGTGTAGCGATAATTAAATGGATGCCGGCTGCCCGAGCCATTTGAGCAAGTCTGGTGATGGCATCTTCCACATCCGACGATGCAACCATCATTAAGTCGGCAAGTTCATCAACAATAACGACAATAAATGGTAGGAGCGGTTGTTTTTCACCGGTTTCAAGATTATGACGGCGAATAAAATCATTATATCCTTCAATATTTCTTGTTCCGGTTTGGGAAAACAGTTCATATCTTCGTTCCATTTCATTTACTACTTTTTTCAATGCTTGGGCTGCTTTTTTCGGATTGGTAACGACCGGTGCCAGTAGATGCGGTACACCATTATACACATTTAATTCCACCATTTTTGGATCGATCATCATTAATTTGACTTCGTGGGGTTTTGTCCGCATTAAAATACTGGTAATAATTCCATTAACACACACACTTTTTCCTGAACCGGTTGCCCCGGCGATTAAAAGGTGCGGCATTTTATTTAATTCAGTCAGTACAGCTTCTCCGGTAATATCGCGGCCAAGACCAATCAATAATTTTTTATCGATTTGATCATAACTGCCTTCCAATACTTCTCTCAAAGATACTACTGCAATTTCTGAGTTAGGTACTTCTATACCAATTGCCGATTTACCGGGAATGGGGGCTTCCATGCGAATATCTTTAGCGGCAAGTGCCAGTGCAATATCATCTGTAAGTGAGATGATCTTACTTACTTTCACACCGATATCGGGATGAACCTCATATTTGGTAACTGCAGGCCCAATATGTACTTGGGTTACCCTCGCCTTAACCCCAAAACTTTGAAATGTCCGTTCCAATTTCGCAGCATTGGAATGAACAAATTCATATTCATTACTTTGATCCGTCTGTTTCGGTAATTTTAATAAGGACAATGGTGGTAATTGATAATCGACATTTTCCACCTCGGAAAAATTCATTGGAACTTGTGTTATCTCATCATCGTCATTTTCTTCAACAGCTGCTTTGTCATGGGTAACATCATCACGATATACTTTCTCGGCAAAATTAGAAATAATCGGCTCTTTTCCGGGTATTGTTTCATTAACTTGCTCATGTTTGTTGCTGACTTCCGAATGTTCGGGTTTCTTCTTTCTTTGATTGGCCTGCTTTCTTTTTGGTTTCGACCGCCAGTTATTCACGTCATTTTTAACACTCTTCCACATGTCACTAAAGAAAGACATCATCTTTGAAAAAAACGTATGTAAAATGTCCCCGAATGATTTACCGGTAAGTAAAATAAATCCGATTATCATCGATATAAAGGCTATGATTTTTGCCCCTGTCTCCTCAAATAATAAAAAACAGACAGAAAATAAAAGAGCTCCAATCATCCCTCCGCCTAAATCCGTAGAACTTACTTCACCTCGTAAATCCATCCAATACAATTCCCAAGTATTTACAAGAACGCTAGGTTTATTAAAAGGCCCTTGACTGGAAAGCAATTCAAACAATTTTACATGGCTTAATAGCAGAACTGCTGCAAAAATTAAATAAGTACCAATTAATTTTCTATGAAAAAAGTTGGGCAAGCTTCGTTTCCAGATTAAATAACAGCTTAAAAAGATTCCCGATAAAGGTAAAATAATAAACCACTCGCCTGCTAAAAAACGGAAAAAACTTACCAGGCCAAGACCTACTAAACCAAGGTGTAAGATGGCAATAATAGATAAGGCCAAAATAATAAAAGCGCCCACTTCAAACTTAATTGTTTGTCTCAACTTCATTTGTCTTTTTGTCTTACGTTTTTTTCGTTTTACCATAAACCGTCACCTAAATCATAAAGATAGCAGCCTTTATTTGGCTGCTGCTTGTATTATTCTTATTATATCATAAGTAAGGGCAAGAATAATAGACACCGGCCTTTTTAATACGTTAAGAAAGTATAAATTTCCAGCAAAGAAGCGAATTCGACGTAGTGGGAAATTTTAAGAATTAAGTATAAGTGCAACTACGGCTTTGCCATCGCCTAAAGGCTCGGCAGTCGCCGAGTTTTCTTTATCGTTATAAGGATAAAAAAACGGGCGAAAAGCCGTTAAATACGTTTTATTGTCTGGCTGCGGGCGCTCTGCACTTTTCTTATTGCCAATAGGAAATCCTTGCCCCCGGATAAATGTCCGTTTGTAAATAATGATTCGGGTTTGTACTTAAAATTTGTTTTACTTGTAAATCCGTTTCATTCATTACTTCTACGATTAGCGGTATTCCGTTATAAACAACGAACTTGTTCCTAGTTTGGGAAGATTGTCCCTCCTGAAAAATTAATTCAGCCGGTATTAGTGTATGTAAAATCACTGGACAATCCCCTCCTCATTTTTCCGTTCCAATTCGATTAATTCATTTAATTTCTCCATTGCCTGTCCGATGCCTCCCACTTCATTGATCAATCCATACTCTACTGCATCTGTCCCAATCACATTGGTCCCTATATCACGAGTTAAATTTCCTTTGGCAAACATTAGATCTTTAAAGGTTTCCGCTTTTATTTTCGAATGTTTCGTAACAAAACTAACAACACGATCTTGCATTTTATCCAAATATTCAAATGTTTGCGGAACACCAATGACAAGACCGGTCAAGCGAATCGGATGGATAGTCATCGTTGCTGTTTCAGCAATAAAACTGTAATCCGTACTTACAGCAATTGGTACGCCTATTGAATGACCACCTCCCAATACAAGGGAAACGGTCGGTTTCGATAAGGATGCGAGCATTTCTGCAATGGCTAAACCGGCCTCTACATCTCCTCCAACTGTATTTAAAATAATCAGTAACCCCTCAATTTTTGGATTTTGTTCAATCGCAACAATTTGTGGAATGACATGTTCGTATTTCGTTGTTTTATTTTGCGGCGGCAGCTGTAAGTGCCCTTCTATTTGACCGACGATTGTTAAACAATGAATATTGGAATCATTGGACAAACTAGGGACATTCGTTTGTCCAAGTTGTTGAATTTTTTCCATCAATGGAGACATCGGTGCTTCTGTTTTTGGAATCTCCTTTTGCGGGTTCTCTTGTTCTTGATTGTACTTCATATTCATAAACGAAACTCCTTCCAATCGTGATACGTATAGTATGAACGACAATTACAATTTCATGCGAATTGAAAGACGTTCCGTTTCAATAATAAAGCGAAAATGACTGTTATACTTCCATAATGATTGGAATGATCATTGGTTTTCGTTTTGTTTTACTAAAAAGGTAACTATTTAATGATTCTCGCATTTCTTGTTTTATATTGGACCATTCAAAGTTATGGAGTTTTATGTTCTTTGTAACAATATCTTTTACCATTTTGGTTACCTGTCCCATTAATTCTTCTGATTCCCTAACATAAACAAAACCTCTTGAAATAATTTCAGGACCGGAGACAACTTTCTTTTCGTTCCTATTAATTGAGACAACAACAATTAAAATCCCATCTTGGGAGAGCACTTTTCGATCACGTAAAACGATATTGCCGACATCACCTACACCGCTGCCGTCAATTAATATATTACCGGCAGTGACACGACCGTTTTGCCTAATTTGGCCATTTTTTATTTCAATTACATCCCCTTTTTCCGGTATAAAAATACAATCACGATCAACGCCCATCTTCTCGGCAATATTCGCATGTGCTTTTAACATTCTATATTCACCGTGAATGGGGATAAAAAATTTCGGTCTCATTAAATTAATCATTAATTTCAATTCTTCTTCCCGACCGTGTCCACTTACATGCACTTTTGGACCGATAATGACATTGGCACCGGCTCGAAACAGCATATCAACCGTCCGGATTAAAAATATTTCGCCACCACGATGGGGAGAAGCTGCAATTAAAACCGTATCATTCTTTTCGATTTGGAGTAATTTATGAGATCGTTTAACCATTTTTTGGAGTGCTTCCAACGGTTCCCCTTGGTGCCCGCTCATCAGAATCGCAATTTCATCGGGCTCATATTTCCCCATATCTTCATAGCGAATGATTAACTCTTCCTGGACCTCCAAATACCCTAACTGTTGTGTTATTTGAAACACATGCTGCAACGTCTTACCAACAATAACCACTTTTCTGCCGGATTGGGAACTGGCATTTAACAGCCGTTGGATGGCATTGACAGATGATGCATAGCACGCGAAAATAACCCGCCCCTCTGCTTTTTCAAAAACTTCTTCAACTGAATTTTCTACTTGTACTTCTGACGGGGTATAGCCGACTTTATCAGCTTCCGTACTGTCGGAAAGTAAACAAAGAACCCCTTTTTCACCGATCTTCGCCATTTTGTTAATACTTGCACGGTATCGTTCAGTAGCACTTTGGTCAAATTTAAAATCACCGGTATAAACAATCGATCCGTTTTCTGTTTCAATTTGAATACCTACTGAATCAGGTATACTGTGATTCACCCGAAAAAAGGAAATATTGGCATGTGTAAATGAAAGACGAGTGTTCTCATCAATTTCACGGAATTCATATGGTAATCGACTATTTTTTTCTTGCAATTTCTCTTTCGTTAAAGCAAGTGTCAACTTTGTCCCAAATATTGGAACAGATAATTTGTCTAAAAAGTAAATAAGTGCACCGGTATGATCTTCATGTCCATGGGATAAAAAGATGCCGCGTAGTCGAGTTCGGTTTTCTAACAAGTAAGTAATATCCGGAATCACAATATCAATTCCAAACATTTCATCTTCGGGATACATTAAACCGGCATCGATAACAAATAAATCATCTTCCACCTCGATCACGTACATATTTTTACCAAGTTCTCCCACTCCACCTAAAGGAATGATTCTGATTTTTTGTGTTGTTTTGTTCAAATAAAACAGCCTCCTGTTAGTATATAATAAAATAAATAATTTTCAGCAATTAAACCAACCAAACTACCTTTTTGGATGATTACCACGAGAAATTTCAACTAAATATCATTGAATTTTATGTATTCAAACGCAAAATATTGTACTTTGCTCGTTAGGTTTTTAAAATGGGGGGAATATATCAATTATGTATTTTTATCATAACTTTTTCATCGATTGTTTACAAATAACCCGATGAAAAAGTTATCCTGTCTTCATTCCACTGCAACTTTTTTTTGGACTTATATCATTTTATCATAGTTTACTGATTACAATATGAATATAATAATCGGGACACCCGATTGTGAAGAGGTCCTAAGTTGGTTGTTGTTCATTTATCCAACTAAGAATTTTCACATGTATGGATGTCCCGTAATTTTAACATATTTTGATCGAATAAAATTGATTGTACCAAAAAGTATATTTTCTAAAAAATTTATGCTTAGAATCAATATTTCTTCAAACTATACAGGTTGCACATGATACTTTGTGAAAATGATTTAGAAAATCCTTTTTAGGTATTAATGATCAAGCGTCTTTAACAATTCTGCCAATTCATTCCGTTCCTTTTCTGTTAGTGGAACAAGAGGCAAACGGACGGAACCGACATTTAAACCTTTTAATTGTAATGCGGTTTTTACCGGAGCCGGACTAGGGGCGGCAAACAATCCTTTCATAATTGGCAAAAGCTTTTGATGCCATTTTGCTGCCTCTGTAACATTTCCCGAGAAAAACGCTTGAATCATTTGTTGCATTTCATTCCCAATGATATGCGCAGCAACAGAAACAACACCGACACCACCGATGGAAAGAGTCGGCAGCGCTAAACTGTCGTCCCCGCAATATAAAACGAAATCATCCGGCGTATTTGCTATGATTTGAGTCATTTGCACAAGATTTCCGCTCGCTTCTTTCACCGCTTTTATGTTTGAGACTTCGCTCAAACGGATGATTGTTTCCGGCTCAATATTAACTGACGAACGACCCGGAATATTATAAATCATAACCGGTAAACTCGTACTTTCGGCAATTGCCTTAAAATGCTGATACAAACCTTCTTGATTCGGCTTATTATAATAAGGAGCAACGAGTAAAATGGCATCGACACCAATGTCCTCGGCTTTTTTCGTTAATTCAATCGAGTCCTTTGTGTTATAGTTACCGGTACCGGCGATAACAGGAACTCGTTTACCAACTACGTTTACAACATGTTTAAATAATGCCGCTTTTTCCTCAAAAGTCAAAGTCGGTGATTCACCGGTTGTACCTGAGATGACAAGCGAATCACTGCCATTTTTCAGCAAATATTCAACCAAATGGGATGTTTTTTGAAAATCAATATTCCCTTTTGCATCAAAAGGAGTAACCATCGCGGTAGATATTCGTCCAAAAATGCTCATTTTCTTCACTCCTTCATTTTGTTTATAAATGAGCTTTTTTCATCAATCGCCTCAACATCGATTTCGGCTTTTTCCAGTTGAAATGCATCATGAAGTGCATTGACCGCTTTTTTTAGATCATCTTGTTTTACTAATACCCAGATTGTTGTATAACTGTCAGCCGATTGTAAAATTCGAATCCCTTGATTTGATAAAGCCGTTACGATTTTCGATGCAACACCAGGTACGCCGGTAATTCCTGCGCCAACGACCGACACCTTTGCACAATGTTTTTCTAAATATGGTTCATATCCTAATAATTCCAGTGTTGCTTTCGCTTTATCGGCCATATCGTCACTCACTGTATAGACGACATCATTCGGTGATATATTTATGAAATCTACCGAGATTTGCTCCGAAGCCATCGCCTTAAATACTTCCACCTGTAAATTAAATTGACCTTTTTTTGCCAATACTTTTATTTGCGTTACGTTGGAGACATGGGCGATTCCAGTGACTAATCTTTCCTTGATATCCGTTCCCCGTTTTATTTTTGATAACTTTGTAACCAATGTCCCTTTTGCATCTGAATAAGTAGAGCGCACACGAATCGGAACATCTGCTTGCATAGCGATTTCTACTGCTCGCGGGTGAATGACTTTTGCCCCCTGATAGGCTAAATTGCTCACTTCATTATACGTAACAATATCTAGTGGGCGAGCCTTTTCAGTCAATTTTGGATCAGCTGTCATGACTCCGGCTACATCTGTAAAAATATCGATCCAATCGGCTTGTAACGCTGCCCCCAAGGCTGCTGCAGATGTATCACTGCCGCCGCGTCCAATCGTTGTCATATCGCCATTAGCGGTGATTCCTTGAAATCCGGCAACCACAACGACATCATGAGATTCAAGTTCCTTTAATAACCGGGTCGTATCCATTTCGACAATTTTTGCATTTGTAAAATCATCGTTTGTGCGGAATCCCGCTTGAGCCCCGGTTAATGAGGCAGCTTTGATCCCGTTTTCCAGCAACATTTCTGTAAAAACAACCGACGAGATTACTTCTCCGCATGACATAAGGATATCTTGTTCGCGCTTTGATACTTTTGTATTTGAACCGCCGACAAGGGAGAGCAAAGTATCTGTTGCATAAGGGTCGCCCATTCTTCCCATGGCGGAAACAACGACAACCGATTTATATCCTTCTTCAATTACTTTTTTTATATGTTTTAATGCATGCAAACGGTTTTCTTCTGTTCGTACAGAGGTACCGCCAAATTTTTGTACGATAATTTTTCTCATATAACACCTCAACCAAAAAAAAGTTATGCCAATAGTCGTATTTCATTATCCCACCTTAACGGCGAGTTAAGACCCCCACCTCAAGATTTTGAGATTACAATAAAGATGGGTGGGGATGAGGCAAACTCCACTGATGGAAGTTTCACTTTATCCCGCACAAACGGTCACTAAATCTTCCTCTTAAGTCTTAAGTAAAATCAAAGATGTAAAGAGGAAGATAAGTTCCCGTAAGTGCCCGATTGGTTCAACTAACCATCAGCGGGAAGAATCCCACTGATGGAAGTTTCACTTTATTATTTATTAAGCAGACCGAGTCTTATTAAACTTTCGGCAATTTGCACAGAATTCCATGCCGCTCCTTTTAGTAAATTGTCGGAAACAACCCACATGTGAAAGCCATTTTTTTCATCTAAGTCTTTACGAATCCGACCAACAAACACATCACGTTGACCGACAGCGTTCGTTGCCAACGGATAAATTTGCTCACTCGGATTATCCTCCAGAACAATCCCCGGGGCAGTAGATAAAAGATTTCTAATTTCTAAAGTACTTACGTGATCTGTTTCAACTTCAAAATAAACCGATTCGGAATGTCCGGACGCTACCGGAATACGGACACAAGTAGCCGCTACTTTGAGTTCGGGCATATGCATAATTTTTTTCGTTTCATTAATCATTTTCATTTCTTCAAAAGTAAAACCGTTATCTTGGAAAACATCAATTTGCGGAATCGCATTAAAAGCAATTTGATAATGTTTTTTATCATTTTTTACAGGCAGAATCTTTGCTTGAGCTTCTTTATTATCTAAAACATCTTTTGTTTGACTGTACAATTCTTGAACAGCTTGGTTACCTGCACCGCTTACTGCTTGGTAAGTTGAGACAATGACTCTATTTAAACCGAATTTTTGGCGAATCGGTTCCAAAGCGACTACCATTTGGATCGTCGAACAGTTTGGATTTGCAATAATTCCTTGGTGTTTTTGCAAGTCTTCTTCATTTACTTCAGGTACAACCAATGGTACATCCGGATCCATTCGAAATGCACTTGTATTATCAACGACAATTGCTCCTCTTTTCACAGCTTCCGGAGCCAATTGTTTCGAAACACTTCCACCCGCAGAAAATAAAGCAATATCTACACCTTCAAAACTTTCCGGTTTTGCTTCGTGAACAGTTATTGTTTCACCTTTAAATTGAACTGTTTTTCCGGCAGAACGAGCTGAGGATAGTAAAGTTAATTTTGATATTGGAAAATCCCTTTCTATCAATGTTTTAATCATTTGTTCGCCTACTGCACCGGTGGCTCCAACAACTGCAACATGATAACGATTATTTGCCATTTGTTTTTCCCCTTCCAATCTTGACCATTTCATTTTATCGTTTTAAAAAAAGGGAATCGAATATAGCCTAATTCGATTTCCCATCACACGTCACAACGTGTTAACCTGATTTATCCTATATTTTATCATACTCCAGGAAATTATGGATAATTTTTTTGTTTTAAAAATATATTGGAAGTGGACAATTGATAATTTATCTTAACATATTGTTGCTTCAATTGAAATACGTCTATTTTTTATACCGTTCAATCAATACCGGTTGAATTTGTTTATGTTCTAAAGCAGCTTCTACCGTTTCAAGCAGTAGAGTCATGTCAGCAACCATTGATTTCGGTTTATTATAAGGATCATCTTGGCCAAATGGAATAAAGTATATATCCTTTGCCGCGATGAGTCGCATCAGGTTTACACCATTCAGACCAAGCGCATCATTCGTTGAGATTCCAAGTACGACCGGTCGGTGATTTCTCATGGTTGCCTTTGCAGCCATTAACACCGGAGAATCTGTTAATGCGTTTGCCATTTTACTTATCGAGTTTCCCGTCATGGGTGCTATGACCATGCAATCGAGGGGATATGTTGGCCCAAGCGGCTCTGCGTCGACAATATTATCAATGACTTTATTACCGGTTGCTCTTTCAATTTTTTCAATCCACTCTTCTCCGGATCCAAATCTGGTCGTTGTATTTTTTACCGTCCAAGTAACGATCGGTACGACTTCTGCGCCATTTTCTACTAATTTAACAATTTCCGGTAAAACTTGATCATACGTACAGTGGGATGCGGTTAATCCAAAACCGATTCTTTTTCCTTCTACTTTCATTTTACGTTCCCCTTTCTTTTTAATAAATCATCATGTAATAACTCGACGAGAACATTGGCCAAAATTTGTCCGGCTGTCTTCGGAGCAACAATACCCGGCAAACTCGGGGTTAAAATAGCCTTAATCCCCCGTTTTTCTGCATAGCGAAAATCCGTTCCTCCCGGTTTGGAAGCTATATCGATAATCAGTGTGTGATGAGGCATTTTTGAAATGACATTTGCAGTTACGACTAAGTGAGGGATTGTATTGATGACAATATCTGCATCTTTTACAAATTCTTCAAGATCGTTAAGATGGAAAGAATCCAAACCCATTTCTTCGATTCGAGCAATATGTTCTGCGTTCCTGACACCTACTTTTAATTTTGCTCCAAGTCCATGAAAAACTCTGGAGATCGTCATTCCATTGCGCCCGAAACCGAGAACAACCGTCTTGGAACCGTGAATGGTAAAGTCAGTATTTTGAATGACGAGCATAATGATACCTTCTACCGTCGGAATCGAGTTATAGATGGCTACATCATTACGGTCAAATATTAATTCTAATTTTCTTCCTGCCTTTTGTGTAATTTTCGTCAAATAAGTATTCGTAATCCCGGAATAAATGGTACAATGCGGTGGTGTTTTGCTTATTTTATTTTCGTCTATGCGAATATGTTCATTAGAAAAGATGGTATCGATTTCCCCATCTAAACTTGTACCTGCGACAGGTAATATAATTGCATCTATCTCCTGCCAATTTATCTCATCAATTTTTTCTTTAACAGCTCCTGTAAAAGAATGATCCAGTTGTTCATAACCAATCAAAGATATCTTCGCACCCAGTTCGCTTAATTTTCGGATGACCTCAATTTGTCTAGCGTCACCACCCATAATCACTATGTGCAAACCTGTTAACATGAAGTATTTTCACCTTCTTCGTTACAATTTCCAAGAACCATGACACCAAATTCTTTATTATCATATGATGTCTTTTATCTATGTGTGTGTTGGAAATTTTTCCTTTCTAATTTTATAAAAAAAAGCAACCGATTTTACTCGATTGCTTATTGCTAATTTTTAATCTTCATATTCTTCATCCGGGAAATCAATGATAATCATATCTGTCCCGATTTTTTTTATATATTTCCAGGGTACACGAATTTCTCCTTGTGCCTTACGAAATTGAAACCATTTTCCTGTTGGAATGATTAAAGCGACTATCTGCCCGGTTTGTTCATTGATTTCCAAGTCGGTTTGACCGAGGACACCTAATCTCTCGGCTTTTTTTACGTCAACGATTTCCTTACCTCCCAATTCACTCAAGCGCAATTCACTCACCCTTTCCTGTCCTTCTTTTTATAATGTATTAGCAGTTCGATCATTTTAGAAGGGCAGGACAAGCAGGAATGTGATTTTGTCGTTGGAAGCTGACAAGATGAATATTGAATCATTTACAGCAATTGTGGTATTTTTCCATCCGGGCTAATCAAGGCAACTGAGGCTTTTTCAGTAAAAATTTCTTTTATCATTCGATCGACATCCTCTTTTTGCACTGCATCGATCATATCAATAATTTCATCCAAAGTCTGATGTTTTCTTAATAACAATTCATTTTTCCCATTTCGACTCATGCGACTGTTGGTACCTTCTAAGCCGAGCATTAAGTTCCCTTTCAACTGTTCTTTGCTGTTGGTTAATTCTTTTTCAGAAATCCCTTCTTTTACGAACAAGTGTAGCGTTTCTTGAATAGTTTCATATAAACTATCCAATTGATTTGCTCCGGTTCCTCCATATATGGCTAAATATCCACTGTCCTCGAACGCTGTGTGATAAGAATACACAGAGTAGGCCAAGCCTCTTTTTTCACGTACTTCTTGAAAAAGTCTGCTGCTCATGCTTCCACCAAGAACATTGTTGGCAATAATTACCGAATAGATATCTTCATGACCAAACGGAAGGCCTTGAAAACCTATACATAGATGAGCCTGTTCCGTTTCTTTTTTTCGCGCAAGTTTTTCTTGATAAAAAGACGGTTTTTCAATCCGGAATTGTTCTTTCCCACCTTCATAATGTCCAAAGCGTGCTTCAACATCATTAATAAATATTTCATTAATATTCCCGGCAATAGAGACGACAACATTTTCCGGTCTGTATGCATGATGCATATACTGCCTTAATGTGTCTCCGGAAAATGTTTGCAATGTTTCTTCTATACCTAATATCGGATAACCTAAGGGATGATTACCGTAAATAGCTTTGCTTAATAAATCATGGACAATATCATCCGGCGTATCTTCGTACATTTTAATTTCTTCCAAGACAACGCCTTTTTCTTTCGCAATTTCATTTTCATCAAATACCGAATGAAAGAACATGTCTGCCAATAAGTCTAATGCTACTTTCGTATGGGTGTCTAATACTTTGGCATAATAACAAGTATATTCTTTTGAAGTGAACGCATTAACTTGTCCGCCGATCCGATCAAAGGACTCAGCAATCTCTTGTGCCGAACGATTTTCTGTTCCTTTAAAAAACATATGTTCAAGGAAATGTGAAATACCGTTTTGCTCTCTTGTTTCGTACCGTGAACCGGTTTTTACCCAAATCCCAATGGCCACAGACCGGACTGTCGGTATTTCTTCAAGTACAATCCGAACGCCATTTTGACAAGTATATTTTTTTATCAAGTAAGTTCCTCCTAATTCAGAGCTATTCTATATTTATTATTACGTCTTCAATAATTTTTATTAATCAAACCCGTGAGTAAAAATTATAAATGAACTTTTTATCAACGATGAATATATGTATTTGATTGCTACATATATCAACTGCCCGATTCACTTGTTCTGTAGTTCAACCGTTTTTCATCAAGCAGGTTAGAAACCGTTCCGATCTTGTACCCTTTTTCGTTTATTTCAGTTAACAACTTCTCAAGAGCCGCATCCGTTGAACGGGTCGGGTGAGCCAAAATGATTGCGCCGTTATGCAATTGTTTTAGAACACGGTTTAACAAAGTAGAAACCGGGGGATCTCGCCAGTCGATCGTGTCCACCGTCCACATAATTGTTTTCATATCCATATCATTTGCGATTTCGACCGTTTTATCATGATAACTTCCACTCGGCGGTGCAAAAAGTGCAGGTGCCTTACCAATTGTCGCACGAATGATTTCATTCGTATCTGCCAATTCCTTTTTGGTTCGGTCATTGCTTATTGTTTTCATATCCGGATGGCTGTAAGAATGATTCCCGATCTCATGGCCGCCTTCATCAATCATTTTGACTAGGTCGGGATTTTCCTTGGCCCAACGTCCTTCAAGAAAAAATGTGGCTTGAACATTGTGCTTTTTCAACGTAGCCAATATGGAAGATAAATATTCATTACCCCACGCAACATTAATCGTCAAAGCGATCATTGGTTTGTCAGGATGTCCGCGGTAGATTGGTGCAGGTGGCAAATCTTCTAAATGAACTTTAGGCGAGACTTGTTTAAATATAAGTTTATTTTCATCAAAGACACCATCTTCTTTCATTTTATCATAGGAAGCATCTATATCAACTTTCAAGCCATTATAACCTGGCATTTTTTTCCATACACGATCAATTTTGGCATCTTGAGGTGGAACTTCATATTGCGCTGATTTTTCTTCAATTTCAATCAATAAAGCATCTTTTACTGAAGACACAGTCATAGCGTCAGAACGTAATTTTTCCACATATGTATCGGATAAAGGATTTTTCACGATTAAAAATGATAAAAAGCCGATAATAATGATCGCCGAAAGCTTCTGGTATATGTTTTTTCCCATACTTCATCCCCCCTATCCAATCGTATGAATGGATAGGACAAGATAGAACGTTTGGAGGGATAAAATCTTTGATAAATGAAAAATGGACCTACTCGCTTGAGAAAGTCCAGTCTTAAATATAACAGAGGAAATGAAGTTAAATCAACTTAAGGTTCATTTCCATCAATTAAAGATTATTTTTGCTTTTGTTCACGTAAGGCAGCTTTTCGTGACAGATTAATTCTTCCATGTTTATCAATTTCGGTAACCTTCACAAGGATTTCATCATCAATTTTGACAACATCCTCTACTTTACCGACTCGTTCTTCGGCAAGTTCAGAAATATGAACAAGTCCATCTTTTCCATTTAAAATTTCAACAAATGCCCCAAATTTTTCAATCCTTTTAACTTTACCCAAATAAATTTTCCCTACTTCTACTTCTTGGACAATATTTTCAATGATTTTTTGGGCTTTTTCATTCATTTCCTGATCACTGGAGGCAATATAAACGGTACCGTCTTGTTCAATATCAATTTTAACGCCTGTTTCTTCGATAATTTTTTTCACTTGTTTCCCGCTTGGTCCGATCACATCACCAATTTTTTCAGGATTAATCTTTATGGATAGAATTTTCGGTGCAAATTTTGATAATTGTTTACGAGGCTCGCTTATTGTTGATAACATATGTTCCAAAATTTGCATCCGGCCTTTTTTCGCTTGTTGCAGCGCCTCTTCTAAAATTTCACGGGAAAGACCTTCAATTTTAATATCCATTTGTAAGGCAGTTACACCTTTGGAAGTTCCTGCAACTTTAAAGTCCATATCGCCGAGATGATCTTCCATTCCTTGGATGTCAGTTAAAATTGTATAATGTTCGCCCGATTTAACCAGTCCCATCGCAATACCGGCAACCGGTGCCTTAATTGGAACCCCTGCATCCATCAATGCTAAAGTAGAACCGCAAATACTTGCTTGGGACGTAGAACCATTGGATTCTAATACTTCAGAAACAAGCCGAATGGTGTAAGGAAATTCCTTCTCGGATGGAATAACCGGTTCTAAAGCACGTTCGCCTAAAGCACCATGTCCAATTTCTCGGCGTCCGGGTCCACCCATTCGTCCGGTTTCCCCGACTGAAAACGGCGGAAAATTATAATGATGCATAAAACGTTTTGATTCTTCTAACCCTAATCCGTCTAAAACTTGGACATCACCTAATGCACCAAGCGTACAAACACTTAATGCTTGTGTCTGACCGCGTGTAAATAAACCGGATCCGTGGGCTCTTGGTAATAAACCGACCGCTGATGATAATGGACGGATTTCATCAATTTTTCGGCCATCCGGACGAATTTTTTCAACGGTAATCAACCGTCTAACTTCTTCCTTAACAATCTTATCAAGAACGGATTTTACTTGTTTTAATGTTTCTTCGTCCGCTTCTTCACTTTCGTATTTCGCCAAAACTTCATTTTTCACAGCTTCGATAGCATCTTCCCGTGCATGTTTTTCGGGAACTTGGATCGCCTGAATCATTTCTTTTTCACAAAGACTCTTTACGGCAGTTTCAATTTCCTGATCAATTTCAAATAAAACAACATCCATTTTTTCTTTTCCGACTTCAGCCATGATTTGCTCTTGGAATGCAATTAGTCGCTTAATTTCTTCGTGACCAAACATGATTGCTTCCAACATAATTTCTTCAGGTACCTCATTAGCGCCTGCTTCAACCATATTAATGGCATCCTTTGTACCTGCAACAGTTAAATGAATATCGCTTTTTTCAGCTTGTTCAACGGTCGGGTTAATGATAAACTCACCATCGACTCTGCCGACTACAACACCTGCTATCGGGCCTTGAAACGGAATATCGGATATTGACAGTGCAATTGACGACCCGACCATGGCAGCCATTTCAGTCGAACAATCTTGATCAACACTCATGACAACACTGACCACTTGAACTTCATTTCGAAAACCATCGGGGAATAGCGGTCGAATCGGTCTGTCAATCAGACGGCTGGAGAGAATCGCATGTTCACTCGGTCGCCCTTCCCTTTTTATAAATCCCCCCGGTATTTTCCCTACTGCATACAGTCGCTCTTCATAATTTACAGTTAAAGGGAAAAAGTCAACAGTTTTCGGATCTTTCGATGCAGTCGCTGTGCAAAGAACTGCACTTTCTCCATATCGGACTAGACAGGCACCGTTCGCTTGTTTCGCTAATTGACCAATTTCAATTGTAAGCGGTCTGCCACCCCAATTATAGGAGAATGTATGTTTCTCACTTTCCATAAATGAACTCCTTTCATTATTTTTATTTTGAAACGTCTTGTTATGTATTGTTAACAAAACTCCAATTGACATAATCGTCAGTTTCTGGAACAACAGTTACGATATTTGTATCCTAATAAAAAAGCGGGATTATCCCGCTTTTTTCTATCGGCGCAAACCTAATTTGTTGATCAACTCACGGTAACGTTGTACATCATTATTTCGCAAGTAAGCTAACAGGTTACGACGTTTTCCTACCATTTTCATCAAACCGCGACGAGAATGATGGTCTTTCTTATGCGTTTTTAAATGCTCATTCAACAAGTTAATTTTTTCAGTAAGAATGGCAATTTGAACTTCCGGTGATCCGGTATCATTTTCATGCGTTTTGAACTCCGCAATAATTTCATTTTTACGTTCTTGTGTCAATGCCATTATATTCACCTCCATATTTTTCTAATCCCCTTTGCTGAGCGAGCGTCGGAGTTATCGGCATGCCAAGCAAAGGTTCGTATCATACGGTATATAGAATACTACTTTTTATTCAAAAATGCAAGCAACACTATCCATTCTTCCATTCCGAAATGACTATTTTTGTAAAAAAGAAGGAAAGCAAAGCATATTGTTTAAAAATTACCTATTAAAGTATTTAATCGCATCTTGTTTATCTTTACCGATTTGTTCAACAAGTTTATCTATCACATCAAACTTTAATTCATCTCTCAACCGTTTACGCCATTCAAGAATAATCGGCTTTCCATATATATCTCTGTCAAAGTCGATTAAATGAACTTCAATAAAACGCTCCGTTTGTTGTTCATTAAAAGTCGGATTGTAGCCGATACTTGCGACGCCTTCTTCCCATTTTCCATCTACTAATAACCGGACAATATAAACACCGTTCATCGGAAGTATATATCGTTCATGAATCATGAGATTGGCGGTTGGAAAACCTAATTGTTTTCCCCGTTTTTTCCCGTGAATAACAAACCCGCAAACTGAATAAAATCTCCCTAAATAGTCAGGCACTTCATCGACATGACCTTTTTGGATTAAATCCCGGATAAGCGTGGAACTGATTTTTAAATCATTTTTTGCTACCTTACCAATCGTTTGATGTGAAAAGCGGTCCTTACTATATGTTTCTATATTATCCATTGTCCCTTTTCCAAATTTACCATATGTGTAATCAAATCCGGCGACTAAATGCTGGACATTCAATTGAATAATATAATTATTAATAAATTCTTCCGGAGAGAAATTAGCTAATGTTCTTGTAAAAGGGACAATAAATAAATAATCAAATCCGAGTTGTTCAATTAATTGAATTTTATCATTGAGCAAAGTAATATATTTGACTTCTTCAGGATTATCCCCAAGGACGGCTTTTGGTGAAGGGTCAAATGTCATCACACCGCTTTTTAAACCTTTTTCTTCTGCCGTCGATTTTGCCGTTAACATGACCGTTCGGTGGCCAATATGTACACCGTCAAAATAACCGATTGCCAATGACAGTGGTGGTAATGATTCTTTTTTTAAATTATTGGGTATTTGTAGTCGTATGATTTCCACTGATGAACTCACCTTTCGTTTCAATTCCCTACGAAAACACGATCAGGCTTCAAGATCCCTTGCTTAGTTGGATGGTGTTTATAAATGGCTAATATTTTCCCCTTGTAATAAACAGCAATAGGACCAAGGGTATAAAGTAAATGATCAGGTATAGGAATAAGTGCACCATTTTTTACTCTATTAGCTAATGTATCATGAATTTCATATTTCGGCAATTGAAACAAAACAGATTCAATCGGTAAAAAGATTTCGTTCGTTAATCCTTTGGTAATTTTCTCTTCAATTTGTTCAAATGTTAAACATTGCTCCTGTTCTATTCCACCGGCTGATGTTCGAACAAGTTTTGACATATGGGCAGGATAACCTAACAATTCCCCGATCATCACAGCCAAAGTGCGTATATACGTTCCTTTACTGCATTTTACATGGACGGAAAAGCGGATGAATTCCCCGTTAAATATTTCGTTATCATCCAGCAGCTCCAATGCATAGATGGTAACAGTCCGTTCAGGTCTTTCTATCTCTATTCCTTCCCGAGCATATTCATATAATCTTTTCCCATTGACTTTTACTGCTGAATACATCGGTGGTATTTGGGTAATCTCCCCGGTAAGTTGTTTTAAAGCTTTCAAAATTTCATCTCTTGTAATTGGCTGTTTGACGGGCTTCGTTTGTACGATGTCTCCGTCACTGTCTTCTGTCGTTGTTGAGATGCCAATCGTTATTTCTGCTTGATAACATTTTCCAAAATTTGTTACATATTGAACAATTTTAGTTGCTTCTCCTACACATATTGGCAGTACACCGGTCACATTTGGATCGAGCGTACCACTATGTCCAACTTTTTTTGTACTTAATAATTTCCTGATTTTTATTACACAATCATGTGAGGTCATGCCTTTTGGTTTCCATAACGGAATAACGCCATTCATTTTTTCACCTGACTTTCTCCTAAGGAAAACGAAGGGCAATCCAAAAAGTTTCTGTTTTCGTATGAAAAGATATCGTTTCGCTAATTATCTCTTTATACAAAATAACGGAAATGAAACTTTGGATAGCCCTCTAAAACAAATTATTCTTCACCTTGAACTTCATCTTTATGAAGTTGATGGATCAATGTTTCGATATGATTTCCATAATCAATTGATTCATCAAATTCGAATAGGATTTCCGGTGTTTTTCTTAAACGGATGCGTCGACCAATCTCAGAACGGATAAAACCTTTTGCCTTTGTTAATCCAATGAGTGACTCTTCTTTCTGTTTATCATCGCCCAAAACAGAGATAAATACTTTTGCCTGTTGAAGGTCGCCTGTCACTTCTACATCCGTTACGGTAACAAATCCGACTCGCGGATCTTTAATTTTCCGGCTAATTATTTCACTCAGTTCTTTTTTCATCTGTTCGCCAACTTGTTTTGCACGTATGTTCAAGTTTATCACCTCTAGTTTAAAACCATTCAAAAACTGTTTCGGTTCTTTCAATTTCCGGAAATGAATCTATGAGTGCTAATCCTTTTTGCAATTCCTGTTCAGCAACGGTTCTTGATGAGCCAACAGTTACTAAAACCAATTTCGTCCTTTGCCATACATTTTGTTGATCCACTTCTGCAATGGCAATATTATAACGGTTTTGAATTCGTGCAATGATTTTCTTTAGTACTGAACGTTTTTCTTTTAAAGATTGGGCATCATAGATTATGCACTCAACTGAAGCCGAAAGTATCATTTCGCATTAATTTCCTCCATGATATACGCTTCAATTATATCGCCTTCTTTAATATCATTGAAGTTTTTTATAGTAATCCCGCATTCATATCCCTGACTGACTTCCTTCACATCATCTTTGAATCGTTTCAGCGAGTCTATTTCACCTTCAAAAATGACAATTCCGTTGCGAATTAGCCGAACAGAGCTATCTCTTGTCACTTTGCCGTCTGTTACATAAGAACCGGCAATTGTACCAACTTTTGAAACTTTAAATGTTGTCCGCACTTCAGCTTGGCCGATTACTTTCTCTTGATATTCCGGATCCAATAAACCTTTCATTGCTTGTTCAATTTCATCAATAACCTTATAGATGATCCGGTGTAAGCGAATGTCGACCTTTTCTTCTTCTGCCATTCGTTTTGCATTTGGATTTGGTCTGACATTGAAGCCGACAATAATGGCATTCGATGCTGTGGCCAAGATAATATCTGATTCGGTGATTGCCCCGACGCCGGTATGAATAATGTTTACTTTTGCGCCTTCCACATCGATTTTTTGTAAAGAAGCAACTAATGCTTCGGCTGATCCTTGAACATCAGCTTTAACGATAATGTTCAGTTCTTTCAATTCACCTTGTTTCATTTGTTCAAATAATTTATCAAGGCTTACCCGAGCTGTCTCGTTTCTCGTTTCCTGCAGTGCTTTTTGGCTGCGTGCTTCGCCAACTTGACGAGCGGTTTTTTCATCCTCTAATACGACAAATCGATCGCCCGCTTGAGGAACTTCATTTAAGCCGGTAATCTCGACAGCTGCAGATGGACCTGCTTCTTTTACCCGTCGACCGCGGTCATTAACCATAGCCCGAACACGTCCATACGTATTGCCGACAACAATCGGATCGCCGATTTTCAATGTTCCGTTTTGAACAAGCAGTGTTGCGACTGAACCTCTTCCTTTATCAAGTTTTGCTTCAATGACGGTTCCGTATGCATTCCGATTCGGGTTTGCCTTCAATTCTTCCATTTCACTGACAAGCAGAATCATTTCCAACAATTGATCAATTCCCTTACCGGTTAAAGCTGAGATCGGAACAAAAATCGTATCCCCGCCCCAATCTTCGGCAATCAATCCATATTCCGATAATTCTTGCATGACCCGTTCTGGATTGGCATCCGGCTTATCAATTTTGTTGACTGCAACAATGATCGGAACATCCGCAGCTTTGGCATGGTTAATGGCTTCGGCCGTTTGCGGCATGACACCATCATCCGCTGCAACAACTAAAATAGTGATATCGGTCACTTGAGCCCCACGTGCCCGCATCGTTGTAAATGCAGCATGCCCGGGCGTATCAAGGAAAGTAATTTTTTTCTGGTTAATTTCTACTTGATAGGCACCGATATGTTGCGTAATGCCACCGGCTTCACCTTGGGTAACCTTTGTATGGCGGATTGAGTCAAGTAAAGTCGTTTTGCCGTGGTCAACATGACCCATAATCGTTACAACAGGAGGACGTTCGCTCAAATTTTCCGGACTATCCTCTGTAATAAAAGATTCTAAATCGGATATATCGACGCTGGCTTTTTCCTCGACTTCCACACCATATTCACTTGTAATCAACTCAATAGCATCTTTATCTAATTCTTGGTTAATTGTGGCAATGACTCCAAGCATAAATAGTTTTTTTATGATTTCAGATGGTTCCCGATGCAATTTTTTCGCCAATTCCGCAACTGTGAGAGTATCTGTGTATGAAATTTTCTTAGGAAGTTCCTTTTCTTTTCTCACAGGTGGAGTTTGGACTGGTGAACTACTCTTTTTCTTTTGTCTCGATTTCGCCTTGTTTTTATTTCGATTAAAAGCTTTGTTTTCTTTTGATCGAAACTCTTGATCGTATTTTTTCCCTTCCTTATTTTTAGGAGGTGTTTTTACTTTGACCCTGTTAGGAATAGCAACATCATCTAATACTTCTTCATCTGCAATTACTGGAGTTGGCACCTTTTTTGCAGTTGGTTTTATTTTTGCTTGGGTTGTTTTTTTATTTGAATTTTGTGAACGATTTTTATTCGATTGGGTGCCACCCTTTGATTTTTGTTTATTTTCCCTTGTTTGTGGTTTGTTTCTATTAGTCTGTTTATTTTCTGATTGTTTATTTGTCATAGGCTCTTTCGTTGATTTTGACTTTCCTTTCCCAAAAGTTTCATCTAATTGTTTTATGGCACTCGGTTCAATTGTTGTCATATGGTTGGACACTTCTATATTTAGTTCTTTCAATTTTTCAATAACGACTTTACTTGTAACATTGTTTTTCTTTGCATATTCATATACACGCATTTTCGTCATTGTTTCACCCCCACTGAATTTGATCAAGCTCACTTTGTAACTTTTCGGAAAATCCGGTATCCGTCACGGCGACGACAACCCGTGCCTCTTTACCGATCGACTTTCCTAATGTATAACGGTCAGAAACCAATTTAACTGGTACGTGATAGAATGCAGACTTGTCGATAATTGACTTCTTTGTATTTTTTCCGGCGTCTTGTGCCAATAAAACCAATTTGGCACGATTTTTTTGAATTTCTTTTACCACCAGTTCTTCACCCGTAACCAATTTCCCGGCTCGATTTGCCAACCCGAGCAGTGATTGCCATTTTTCTTGCTTCATGATTTCGAAGTGTTCTCCTTTTCAATAAACGCCAAGATTTCATCATATAAATTTTCATCAATTTCTGTTTCTAAATGATGTTTTAAAATATTTTTTTTCTTAGCCAGAAGGACAGCTTCTTTATTTTTGGACAAATATGCACCACGCCCGTTTTTCTTTCCGGTTGGATCAATCGAGACTTCTCCCTCTTTGGAACGGACGATCCGGAGCAACTCCTTTTTCGGATACATTTCCCCGGTGGCCACGCATTTACGCATCGGTATCTTTCTCGGTTTGTTCATGTTCCATCACCTCTCCGTTTTCTCCAAGTTCGGCAAAGTCATGAGCATCCCCTTGTGCAACCGGATGTTCCTCCTCCACTCTTTGGTCCTTTTCACTTATGATTGTATCTTCATCATTGAATGTTAAGTTTGGAGAAAATAGCGGTTCTTCTCGAGGATATATACCTAGTTCTCTCGCATCTGATTCACTTTTAATATCAATTTTCCAATTGGTTAATTTTGCAGCAAGCCTTGCATTTTGACCGCGTTTACCAATTGCTAATGAAAGCTGGTAATCTGGGACAATGACAACGGTTGACTTTTCCTCTTCATTTACAATGACATCTAAAACTTTCGAAGGACTAAGTGCATTGGCGACAAATTCAACCGGATCCTTTGAAAATTTCACAATATCTATTTTTTCCCCGTTTAACTCATCTACCACCGCCTGTACACGGGAACCTTTTGGCCCGACACATGAACCGACCGGGTCGACATCCGGATTATCTGACCAGACGGATACTTTTGAGCGGTCACCTGCTTCTCTTGCTACCGATTTTATTTCGACAATACCTTCGTATATTTCCGGAACTTCAAGTTCAAACAATCTTTTTAATAAATTCGGATGTGATCTGGAAATAAAAATTTGTGGTCCTTTCGTTGTTTTTTCCACTTTCGTAATATAAACTTTCATTCGGTCATTATGATTGTATTGTTCATTTTGCATTTGCTCATGCACCGGTAATAATGCTTCTGTTTTTCCTAGACTTACATAGACATACCGATTATCTTTTCTTTGCACAATCCCCGTCATGATATCATCTTCACGGTCGACAAATTCTTCGTAAATGATTCCCCGTTCAGCTTCACGGACCCTTTGTGTGACGACTTGTTTGGCTGTTTGAGCTGCAATCCGGCCAAATTCTTTTGGCGTTACTTCGATTTCAACTATATCCCCAATTTCGTAATTCGGGTTGATTTTTCTAGCTTCTTCTATGGCAATTTCTAATCTTGAATCAAATACTTCATCCACGACTTCTTTGCGAGCATACACATGCATCGTTCCGGTGGTTAAATTAAAATCTGTCCGTACATTTTGTGCTTGATTGAAATTTCTTTTATAAGCAGAAACAAGTGCAGCTTCTATTGCCTCGACAATGACATCTTGGGAAATTCCTTTTTCTTTTTCCAGCCGGTCCAAGGCGTCTAAAAGTTCACTACTCATTACAATATCCCCCTTTTATGTATTTTTCTTTTTCAAATCAATATCGCCTGAAAAACTGTGGATTGTTTTTTGCCTGCACCAGTGCTACTCGCACTTTTCTTTCTAAAATACAACAGCCAGTCTTGCTTGGGCAATTTTATTATATGGGATTTGTATTACTTTACTTTTTGTTTTGACCCGCACTTCAATGGTAACATTCGTACCGTCAAATTCTTGTAAAATCCCTTCAAAGATTTTTTCACCGTCAATCGGTTCATATGTTTTGATATGGACATTTTTCCCGATCGCCTTTTCAAAATCCTCTTGTTTCTTCAATGGACGCTCAGCTCCTGGTGAAGAAACTTCTAAATAGTAATTATGAGGAATCGGATCAATTTCATCCAGTTTTTCACTTAATTTTTCACTAACCATTCCGCATTCTTCAATATCGACGCCATTCTCTTTATCAATATACAGTCGCAGATACCAGTTTTTGCCTTCTTTAACATATTCAACATCGACAATTTCCAAGCCTAATTCTTGAACAATTGGCCATGCAATTTTTTCGACTGTTTCCGTTACTTTGCTCATATTTTCCCTCCTCTTTAGGAAATTCAAATGTAACAAATGTAAAGGTTATTTTTATTATGCGTAGAAAATGAAAAAGTTGACTAACCGTTTTAAATTATCGTTTCCATGTTTTTTATAATTTTGTTTTTTGATAAACCTTTTTACAAACAGGAAAGAGTGAGGAACTCCCCACTCTTTAGATTCAAGAGATTAAAGTTAGTATTGCCAATAAAAATATATCATAATCCAAACCATTTTGCAATTGTCCCATTTCATCAATACCGGCAAACAAGAGTCAACCAGAAATACGCCATTATTCAAAGTTTAAAATAATGATAACTGGTTTTGTTCGGGCAGATTTTCCAGACAACCATGATTATCTAAAAATTCCATGATGGTTTTCGATACTTTCCCTCTTTGCTGAAGGTCTTCTTTTGATAAAAACTCAGCTTCCTCACGTGCCTTTACGATGTTCATCGCTGCGTTTGTTCCCAGGCCGGGGATTGCATTAAACGGCGGAATTAACGAATTGCCGTCAATTACAAATTCAGCTGCTTTTGATTTATAAAGATCAATTTTTTTGAATGAGAATCCTCGCTCACACATTTCCAAGGCAAGTTCGAGAACCGTTAATAAACTTTTCTCCTTGGTTGATGCATCAAGACCTTTTTCGTTAATTTCCGTGATCCTTTTCCGAATGGCATTGGAACCACTTGTCATGGCATCTAAATCATAATCTTCTGCTCTAACGGTAAAATAGGTTGCATAATATAAGAGCGGATGATGAACTTTAAAATAGGCAATTCGAACCGCCATTAGTACATACGCAGCCGCATGGGCCTTTGGAAACATATACTTGATTTTTTTGCATGAATCAATATACCATTCAGGAACATCATGTTCCCGCATATCTTTCTCCATTTCATCTGTCAAACCTTTTCCTTTCCGTACCGACTCCATAATTTTAAAGGCAGTGGAAGGTTCAAGTCCGCGATAGATCAAATAAACCATAATATCGTCCCGACAACCGATACATTCACTTAATGAACAAGTACCATTATGAATTAATTCCTGAGCATTACCTAACCAAACGTCCGTCCCGTGGGAGAGACCGGAAATTTGCAACAGCTCGGAAAATGTCGTTGGTTTTGTTTCTTCCAGCATCTGCCGGACAAAACGGGTGCCAAATTCAGGAATTCCCAGCGTTCCGGTTTTACACATAATCTGTTCTTCAGTAACACCAAGTGATTCTGGACTGCTGAAAATTTTCATTACTTCCGGATCATCGGTTGGGATTGTTTTCGGATCGATTCCGCTTAAATCTTGCAGCATGCGGATCACAGTCGGATCATCGTGTCCGAGTATATCGAGTTTTAATACATTATCATGGATGGAATGGAAGTCAAAATGGGTTGTCCGCCATTCTGCATCCTGGGCATCAGCCGGATATTGAATCGGTGTAAAGTCATATACATCCATATAGTCCGGAATAACGATAATTCCACCCGGATGCTGCCCGGTTGTTCGTTTTACACCGGTCAATCCGAGGGCAAGTCGCTCCCGTTCCGCCTGACGTAATAGGATATTGTTGTCTTCCTCATAACCTTTGACAAAGCCATAGGCCGTTTTATCTGCAACAGTACCAATCGTACCTGCACGGTAAACATGGTCCTCTCCGAATAGCACCTTTGTATAATTATGTGCTTTTGGTTGATAATCGCCGGAAAAGTTTAAATCAATATCTGGCACCTTGTCCCCTTTAAAGCCAAGAAAAGTTTCAAACGGGATATCATGCCCGTCTTTTTTATATTTCGATCCGCAATTTGGACAGTCTTTATCCGGTAAATCAAAGCCGCTGCCAACAGAACCGTCATCAAAAAACTCGGAATGTTTGCAGTTCGGGCATACATAATGAGGCGGCAATGGATTCACCTCGGTAATTTCCGTCATTGTCGCAACAAACGAAGATCCGACCGAACCCCGGGAACCGACAAGATACCCATCATTCAGTGATTTTTTAACCAATTTATGAGCAATTAAATAGATAACGGCAAATCCGTGACCGATAATACTTTTCAATTCTTTTTCCAAGCGGGCTTCAATGATTTCAGGAAGGGGATCGCCATAAATTTTTTTAGCCATCTCATAACTTTTTGTCCGGATTTCCTCTTCCGCTCCTTCAATTTTAGGTGTATATAATTCATCTTTTATTGGTTTAACTTCTTCAACCATATCGGCAATCTTATTTGAATTAACAACAACGATCTCTTTTGCCTTTTCCTCACCTAAAAATTGAAAAGCTCTCAACATTTCATCTGTCGTTCGGAAATGGACATCCGGCAGTTGGTGACGATTGAGCGGGTTGGCACCACCTTGAGAAGCAACTAATATTTTTCGGTAAATTTTATCTTCCGGATGTAAATAATGAACATTACCGGTTGCAACGACCGGAATATTTAATTTTTCGCCGACCAATATGATTTTTTTGATTACATCTTCTAATTGTTTTTCACTTTGAATGACATCGGTCTCGAGTAATGGTTGATAAATTTCTTTCGGATGAACTTCCAGATAATCATAAAATTTCGCGATTTCTTCCACTTCTTCAGTTGCTTTTTGTTGTGCCGCTTCAAATAATTCCCCTTTATCACAGCCAGAGCCAACCAAAATGCCTTCTCGATATGTTTGTAATACAGACCTTGGGATTCTTGGCACTTTATAAAAATATTTAACATGTGACAAAGAAATTAGTTTAAATAAATTTTTCAAACCGACATGATTTTGTGCCAATAATACAGCATGGAACGGCCGGCTTCGTTTATAACTCGTTTCATTTTTTCCGTACTCATTTAATTCATCATGATACTTAATTCCTTTTTCTTCAGCGCTTTTCAGCAATTTTAATAAAATATGTCCGGTCGCCTCGGCATCATAAATTGCCCTGTGATGTTGCGTCAATTCCACATTTAGTTTCTTCGCCAATGTGTTTAAGCGGTGGTTTTTCATATCCGGATATAGAAATCTGGCCAATTCCAACGTATCGATTACCGGGTTTGTAAATTTCCCGTAACCGATTTTCTGATAACCGACATTAATAAACCCTGTATCAAAAGAAGCGTTGTGAGCAACAAGGACGGCATCACCGCACCATTCATAAAAATGTTTTAAAACTTCTTCCGGATCAGGCGCATTTTCGACCATATTATCGGTGATACCGGTCAACTCGATTGTAAATGCAGAAAGTTTATGTTTTGGATTAGCAAATGATTCAAAGCGATCGATAATTTCTCCATCTTTAATTTTTACCGCAGCTAATTCAATGATTGTATTGTAAACGGCTGATAGACCGGTTGTTTCAATATCAAAAACAACATATGTATCGTTAGTAAGCAAACGATGGCTCGGATTATATGCAATCGGAACACCATCATCAACGATATTCGCTTCCACTCCGTAAATCACCTTAATTCCGTTCTTTTTAGCGGCACTGTATGCTTCCGGAAATGACTGTGCTACGGCATGATCGGTAATGGCAATGGCTTTATGCCCCCATTTTTTTGCCTGGGATACAAGTGAACTGACGGAAGAAACTGCATCCATTTGGCTCATCGGTGTATGCAAATGAAGTTCAACCCGTTTCTCATCAGCCGGAGCAGTATCAAAGCGTTCTTTCCCTTTAATTTCATTTATATCATTCGCAATCATGACTAAATCGCGGACGAATGTATCATTTTGGACATTGCCCCGAACCCGAACCCACATGCCTTTTTTTAATCGATTCAATTTTTCCCCGTCTTCTTTATTATCCTTTGAGAACATTTTTACAAGAATCGAATTCGTGTAATCGGTGATTTTAAACTCTAATAGTGTTCTTCCACTTCGAAGCTGCTTTGTTTCACAGGCAAAGACATAGCCTTCAATGACGATGCGACGTTCTTCTTCAGTAATTTCATTTAATGTACGAAAATCTTGCTCTCCTTGAATGGGGTAGCCGATGATCAGCGGGCCATTGTCATCCGCTTCATCTGACCGGTGGTGTTCTGCCCGTTTTTGAATTTCAATGACTGCTTGTTTTGCCCGTTCCTCGTCTTCCTTTTGCCGTTCAAGCAAAAATTGTTGGTACGTCTCTTCCATCGCTTCGGTATGCTCTTCCACGTCCAGTTGTAAAGGTGGAAAACCAACTTGACTGTATACATCCGCAATGGTTCCACAATATTTTTTCTTTAATGTTAAACATTCCGTATTATTTCGGGCTGTGATAATTATTTTATTTCCTTTGACTTTCGGGATTTGCTCATTCAATAGAGAAAGAAGGGCAGGCGACATCCCTTGCAATTGTCCGATACTATATTTCCAATAATCCACTACCAATTGTTCGGTAAAATTATTATTCTTTGTCTCAAGAAGAAAAGAAACATCGGCAATATGACGAAAGGCGGTTCTGATTTTTGCCGAGAAAATATCAAAAACTTGATAAGGCAAGATCGAATCTAGTAAAAAATGAAACTCCCATTTACGTGTTTTTCGTTCAATAATTAGTCTTTTAATTTCTCCATTTTTCAAGTAAGGAAAAAAGCGATCATCTACCATATCCATTTGTTGCAAAAGTAGCTGGAATCGTTCTTTTTTCCCTGCCATCAAATCACTCATAAAAATCCCCCCCGTTACTGATAGGAGTATAACCGTTCTCTTTCATTTATTCTATCATATATTATTTGAAAGGAAACATGTTCTATTTTACCACAAAGGATCATTTCATCATAACCAGAACAAAGGACCGGTTTTTTGTCCGCTTCCAGCAAAACATTCAATTTGTAAAATAAAGAATCAGTGGAGAATATAACCCCACTGATTAAAATGTAATTTTATAAGGTGAAACTTCCATCAGTGTTACCACTGATGATTAGTGAATCAATCGGAGCTTTAAGGGCAGTTCTTCCCCCACCTATCTACTTTGAAACCCCAGAATTTTGAAGTGGGGATCTTACTGCCCCTTACTCCCCTTAAGTTGGGACAAAAGTTTGTCCAGCTCTTCCTGCAATTGATCCACTGGGATTTCCAATGTTTCCCCGGTCTTCCTTATTTTCAATTCCACGATTCCTTCATTAATTTTTTTACCGACAACAATTCGGACCGGAATACCAAATAAATCACTATCGGCAAATTTTACACCAGCGCGTTCATGACGATCATCTAATAAGACTTCGTATCTTTGTTTTTTCAATGTTTCGTAAATCATATTTCCTTGTTTCCACTGAGTTTCATCTTTCGTATTGACAATGATTACATGCACATGATAAGGTGCAATGGACATTGGCCAAACAAGCCCTTTCTCATCAGCCATTTGTTCCGCGACAGCCGTAATTAATCGGGAAATTCCAATACCGTAACAGCCCATGATCATTGTTTGTGAGCGGCCGTTTTCATCTAAAAATACAGCATTCATTGCTTCACTATAACGGGTACCAAGCTTAAAGACATGACCGACTTCAATCCCTTTTGCAAAAACAATTTTTCCTTTCCCATCCGGTGAAGGGTCTCCCTCTTTGATAAAACGTAGATCCGCATATTGTTCCACGGTAAAATCACGGTCAGGATTGACATTCACGTAATGTTGCTCTGCCTCATTTGCCCCGCAAACACCATTGACCACATATTTCACAGCATGATCGGCAATTATTTTTACATGATTTACACCAACCGGACCAATATTGCCAATTTTACAGCCGAACACTTCTTCTGTTTGTTCCGGGCTGGCAAGTTCAACAATCGAGGCGTTGAGCAAGTTTTTCACTTTTACATCATTGACTTCATGATCGCCGCGAACGAGAACGAGAACATTTTCTCCATCAACATTAAATAAGAGTGATTTAATCGTATCTTCAGGTGAAATTTGCAGAAAGTTCACCACCTCTTCAATGGTTTTGTGTTCACCGGTATTTACTTTTTGGAGATCCTTCAGTGTCTCATCCCTTTTTTCGTATTGCGTAACAACTTCTGCCATTTCAATATTCGCTGCATAATCTGATGCATCGGAATAGGCAATCGTATCCTCGCCAATTTCCGATAGAACCATAAATTCATGGGTATCCTTACCGCCGATTGAGCCGGAGTCAGCAATAACCACTCGGAAATTGAGCCCTAATCGTGTAAAAATATTCGTATATGCTTGAACCATTTTTTCATACGTTTCATCAAGACTTTCTTTGCTTGTATGAAAGGAATAGGCATCTTTCATGACAAATTCACGACCCCGTAATAAACCGTAGCGGGGACGTTTTTCATCCCGAAATTTAGTCTGAATTTGAAATAAAGTTAATGGTAAACGTTTATAGGATTTTATTTCATCACGAATCAGACTTGTTATCACCTCTTCATGGGTCGGTCCAAGTGCAAACGGACGATCATGACGATCATTCATCCTCATTAAATCCGGTCCATAGGAAAACCATCTGCCGGATTCTTGCCATAACTCAGCCGGTTGAAGAGCAGGCATTAACAATTCCACAGCACCAATTTGTTCCATTTCTTCACGTACAATGTTTTCTATTTTTTGTAAGACTTTTTTTCCTAACGGTAAATACGAGTATATACCACTGGCTACTTGACGAATAAATCCCGCCCGTAACAATAATTGATGACTTTTTATTTCAGCATCGGCCGGCAGTTCTCTTAAAGTTGGTATAAATGTGTTACTTTGCTTCATCTCTTGCACCCCAATAATCAAATTTCTATTTTATATTAAAGAAAAAATCTTCGAATATCATTCCATGTAACAACAATCATCAATAACATTAATAAAGCAAAACCGATAAAGTGGACGAAACCTTCTTTGTTTTTATCGATCGGTTTCCCTCGTAATGCTTCGATTCCAAAAAACAATAATCTTCCTCCGTCAAGTGCCGGTATTGGTAATAAGTTCATGATACCGAGGTTAATGCTTAATAGCGCACCCCAGCGGAATAAATTAAATATACCGGATTGGGCGACAGCTTCAGTCGAGGCATAAATCCCGACCGGTCCCGAGAAAGCATCAATGGTAAAACCGCCCGTTACTAAATCGCCAAGAATGATAAAAATCTGTTTCGTCCAAAACCAAGTTTCCGTAAAACCGTAGACAAAGGCTTGACCAAAAGATTTATTCATCGGCTGATAAACACCAATTTTCCCTTCCCCCTCTATATTTTGCGGGGTTACTTGGATGTCCATCAGTTTGTCATCTCTCTCGATGTGGAAAGTGAGCGGATCCCCTGGATTCTCCTGAATAATTTCAACAATATCTAGCCAAGTTGAAACTTCCGCATCATCAATAGAATGGACAATATCTCCTTGTTTCAGGCCGGCTTTCATTGCAGAACCATCCTTAGTAATTCCCCCCAACATTGGCTCATTTGATGGCACACCTTGAATGAAACCAAGTAAAATAAACACAACGATTGCTAAAATAAAATTAAACAACGGACCGGCAAAAATGGTTAATGTCCTAGCCAATAACGATTTAGAAGAAAATTGACGGTCTATTGGAGCTATTTGTGATTCGATGCCGTTTTCAACTAAGACCGCTTTTTCATCAATTTTATAGGATTTAATCCTTTCTTCTTCCTCTTCTTCAAAACCGGTGATAAATAAATCTTTTTCGATATCAGCTTGTTCAATTTCAATAATTCGAGCATCCGGGTATTTTTCTTTCCGATTGATAATAATTTTTTTTACAACCTCATTTTTATCTAAAATTAAACCGACCCGCAAACCCGGTTTCAATTCAATAAGTTCCGGATCTTCCCCTGCCATTCGGACATATCCGCCTAAGGGCAGTAACCGGATCGTATAGGTTGTTTCATTCTTATTGAAAGCCAATATTTTTGGTCCAAAACCGATCGCAAACTCACGACACAAAATTCCCGAACGCTTTGCAAATATAAAATGACCTAGCTCATGAAAAAACACTAAAGCGCCAAACAATAAAATAAAAGCTAGTACGGTCGAAAGTGTACTCACTTATCATACCACCTTTGTTATAGAAAAATTTTTTATGTACGTGTTCAAAAAGAAAGAATTGCAATCAGTGAGAAAACACTATCCTTAAAGCGGTTGAAAAACAAAAACTTTTTCCGGGACTTTTTGAACAACGCCTTTAATGAAAACGACTGACCAGATGTTTCGTAACGATCTCCCTTGTTTCCTGATCAACGGAAAGAATTGTATCTAAATCGGGATTTGCTGTCGGAACATGATTTTCCAGCGCCCATTCAATTACATCTTCTATTTCAAGAAACTTTATTTTTCCGTTCAGAAAAGCCTGAACACAAACCTCGTTCGCTGCGTTTAATACAACCGGTAAGGTACCGCCCCTCCTGCCTGCTTCATATGCGAAACGAAGACAACGATATCGATTAAAATCCATTTTTTGAAAATGTAGTGTCCCCAATTCGGTCAAATCCAAACGAGCTGCATTAGTCGGTGTTCGTTCCGGATAAGTTAACGCGTATTGTATCGGGATTCGCATATCAGGTGAACCCAGTTGGGCAATGATACTACCATCATGAAACTCCACCATCGAATGTACTGTACTTTCTCGATGGAGAAGTACATCAATTTTATCATAGGGTTGATCGAATAACCAATGGGCTTCAATCACTTCCAATCCTTTATTCATCATCGTGGCTGAATCGATCGTAATTTTTGCGCCCATCGACCAGTTTGGATGATGTAAGGCTTCTTCAATGGTCACATCCAATAATTGTTCTCTTGTGTTGTCCCGAAAACTTCCGCCTGATGCAGTAATAATTAATCTTTCAATATTTTTCTGTCGTTCTCCTTGTAAACACTGGAAAATAGCCGAGTGCTCACTATCTACAGGTAAAACGGGAACTTTCCGATCACGTGCCCGCGCCATCACAATATGCCCGGCAGTTACTAATGTTTCCTTATTCGCAAGGGCAATGGTTTTCCCTGCCTCTATCGCATTCAATGTCGGAACTAATCCAACACTGCCTAAAATGGCATTGACGAATAGATTTGCATCAGGATGAACAGCCACGTCAATTAAGCCTTCATCACCAGATAAAATTTTACTGATACCCGCAAATTCCCGTTGTAATATCGCTGCATCCGCTTGATTTTGAACGGAAACAAGTTTGGGGTGGAATTCATTGATAATTTCCCTGGTTAATTCCAAATTTTTACCAACTGCAATGGCAACAAGTTCAAACTGATCTCGATTGGACCGAATAATATCTATTGTTTGTGTTCCGATTGATCCTGTTGCACCTAATAAACTAATTCCTTTCAAACAAATTCACCTCGAAATCATACCTTTTATAAAAAAATACGTAAGCGGTCGCCCCTACTCTCACCTATCTTCCTCACTTGTGCATATCGTGTCGGGCTTACAAGACATACCCGTATGGTCGGGATTATAAGAAAAATGACCCTACATTATAACATTCGCAACAAAATAAGGAGTGGCATAACAAACAACCAGCTATCAACCCTGTCGAGCATACCGCCGTGACCCGGTAATATTGTTCCAGAGTCCTTAACATGATAGTACCGTTTTAAAGCGGATTCCACCAAGTCACCACATTGACCGAAAATAGATAATATTACTGTAACAATCATCAGTTCAAACAATTGGAATTCCAGGTTAATATCCGTAAAGAAGTAAAAAAGAAGCGCAACGATGATCGCAGTAATGATCCCGCCAATTGATCCTTCTACCGTTTTGTTCGGGCTAATGTGTGGGGCTAATTTTCTTTTTCCTAATGCCCGACCGACAAAATAGGCTCCCGAGTCGGTGGCCCATATTAAAAACAATGCAAAGAAAATAAACAAAACCCCAACAGCTCTCGTTTCTATTATATAATAGAAGCCGATTCCTATATATAAGACGGATAACAGACAATAACCAATATGTTCAAAAGAAAACGTATTTTTACTAATGAATGAATAACATAAAAAGATAAGAACACCCAAAAAGAAAAGAGCGGTTTTTCCTTCCAAACCTATTCGCTGAACAAAATTCAAATAATTAATTGGTAAAAGAAATATCCATAAAAGGAACAGCGACAAAATACCAGGAACTGTCATCAAGTTGATTTTTTTCATGCGAAGAATTTCAAATAAACATATTGAAGCCATAATATATATTAATATAACAAACGGAATACCGCCAATAAATACAATTGGTAAAAAGATTAGTGCTGCGATGATAGCTGTAATAATTCTTTGAGTCATTTATAAACCTCACCTTTATATTCCGCCAAAACGACGTGAACGTTTTTGATATTGTTCAATAGCATCTAAAAAATGTCCCTCATCAAAATCCGGCCATAAACAATCTGTGAACCATAATTCCGTATAAGCTGATTGCCATAACATAAAATTACTTAACCGAATTTCTCCGCTTGTCCGAATCAATAAGTCGGGGTCAGCTAAGTCTTTTGTCATTAAATATTGCGGAAAAATATCTTCATTTATATCTCTTTCATTGATATTTCCACATTTAATATCTTTGACAATATTTTTGATTGCCATAATGATTTCGGAACGACTTCCATAATTTAGCGCAAAATTCAGCAATAATCCATTGTTGTTTTTTGTTCTTTCTATCGCTTTTTCTACCACCAGTAATGTATGACTCGGAATTTTTTCTTTCTCACCGATTACTTGAACTTTCACATTATTATCGATTAGTTCTGGTAAATAAATATCCAAAAACTCGGCAGGTAATTTCATCAGATAATCCACTTCCGACTTTGGCCTTTTCCAATTTTCCGTAGAGAAAGCAAATAAGGTCAATGTTTGAATACCAATATTATTTGCTAAAATGGCTATTTTTCGTACGACCTTCATCCCTTCATGGTGCCCGGCAATTCTAGGTAAAGCACGACTTTTTGCCCATCTGCCATTTCCATCCATAATAATTGCTACATGATCGGGTACAGCTTGACTTTTCACCAATTCCATCCGTTCCTTTATACTTTCCGGTATGGAACTTTGTTTATTAAAAAGTTTTTTATAAAACATATTTCATCCTCCAATTTTCGTCAGCAGAAGAATTCAAACTTGCGTGCGATTTTCCTTTTGTGGTTATACGTTTTTAGTATATATAAATTTTCTAAAGGTCCTATTTACGTTGATTATTCCTGATTATGCTCATATGTATTTTATAACTTCTTATATCATACCAAAACAAAAGAAAAATCGCTCACAAATTTTATCATTAATCATTCAAGTTAACATTCTAACAACGAAAATTTACGCTCAAAATGCAATATTTTGTTGTTTGAATCTCGGTCTATCCAATCCATACAAGAATCCTCTAAAACTTTATTAGCGGTCAATAGTGCCTGACTCCATCTTTAAAAAATGAAAGGAACAAAACTTGTCCGATCTTGGAAAAGTTGATTTGTTTTTATGCTTAATTAATTATAAAGGAAAAGAGATAAAGAAAAAACCCCGAAAGCAGGGGTTTTTTGAAAATTAAATATTAAACGAAAGGAAGCTTATACTTCTAAAATTTCTTTTTCTTTCTCTTTCGTAATCTGATCAATTTTGGCGATAAATTCATCCGTTAATTTTTGCACATCATCGGTATAACCTCTCAGGTCATCTTCCGTCAATTCACCATTTTTTTCTAACTTTTTCAAATCATCATTTGCATCACGACGAATATTACGAATAGCAACTTTCGCTTCCTCTGACTCCTTTTTCACCAGTTTCACCAGTTCTTTCCGACGTTCTTCTGTCAGAGGAGGGATTGCAATCCGAATAACGGATCCGTCACTCGTTGGATTCAAACCTAAGTCTGATTTCATAATTGCTTTTTCAACATCACTGACAATCGATTTGTCATAAGGTTGAATCATAAGCAATCTCGCTTCCGGTGTGGAGATAGATGCCAATTGATTGATTGGCGTTGGAACTCCGTAATATTCAACGGCGATCTTATCCAACAATGAGGCACTTGCTCGCCCGGCACGAATTGAAGCGAGTTCCCGGGTATAAGCTTGTACGGCTTTTGTCATACGTTCTTTAGCATCGGCCATTACTTGTTTTGCCACGTTTATTTCCCCCTTACTATCGTTCCAATATTTTCACCAAGGACAACTTTCCTAATATTACCTTCTTCCATAATTGAGAATACAATAAGTGGAATATCATTGTCCATACATAGGGATGAGGCTGTCGAATCCATAACTTGTAATCCGTTCTTAATGACATCTAAATAGGAAAGCTGTGCATATTTTTTTGCACTTTTATCCTTTAAAGGATCAGCAGAATACACACCATCCACATTATTTTTAGCCATTAAAATAACTTCTGCTTCAATTTCAGCTGCCCGTAAAGCGGCCGTTGTATCGGTTGAAAAATATGGATTTCCGGTACCTCCAGCAAAAATAACTACCCGTTTTTTTTCGAGATGACGAATCGCTCTGCGACGAATATATGGTTCAGCTACTTGCCGCATCTCGATTGATGTTTGTACCCGCGTTTCAATACCGAGTTGTTCCAGACTGTCTTGTAATGCCAAGGAATTCATGACTGTTGCAAGCATTCCCATATAATCTGCGGTTGCACGATCCATACCCATTTCACTGCCGATTTTTCCGCGCCAAATATTACCGCCCCCGACAACAACTGCTACTTCTACACCCATTTGGGCAACTTCTTTTACTTGGGTAGCAATTGATTTAATTACTTTTGGGTTGATTCCGAAACCTGTGTCACCGGCTAATGCCTCACCACTTAACTTTAGGACGATACGCTTATATTTTGGATTTTCCATAAAAAACCCCCGATATGTATAATTTCTTGTCTGTAAAAAGGTTGACTTGTGTAGAAGAATAAGCATTGAAAGCCTCTCACAGGTCAACCTTATGACATGATTATTTTTTCACTTGATTCATAACTTCTTCTGCAAAGTTTTCTTGGCGTTTTTCTAATCCTTCACCGACTTCATAACGAATAAATTCTCTTATTGTGGCATTTTTGGATTTTACATATTGACTAACTTTTTCATCCGGATTTTTTACAAACGGTTGTTCTAACAGGCAAATTTCTTCATAAAATTTATTTAGACGGCCAATGACCATTTTTTCAACGATGTTTTCCGGTTTCCCTTCATTTAATGCTTGTTGTTTCAGTACTTCTTTTTCGCGTTCGACTTCATCTGTAGGTACTTGTTCACGGCTGACATATTTTGGATTTAACGCTGCTGCGTGCATTGCCACATCTTTCGCTACTGCTTCATCTGTCGTTCCTTCTAGTACGGTAAGCACAGAAATGCGGCCGCCTAAATGTTGGTAAGCGCCAAATGCATCTTCTGCACCTTTTGTAAGAACGGCAAAACGACGTAAAGTAATTTTTTCACCGATTTTTGCAATGGCGGAATTGATATGTTCATTTAAAGTTGCACCGTTTTCCATCTTTTGTTCAAGTGCTTCTTCGACGGTTTGCGGTTTTTTGGCTAATAAATGTGCAGCAATTTCTTTTACTAGCGTTAAGAATTGTTCGTTTTTAGCAACAAAATCCGTTTCCGCATTTACTTCTAAAATAACGGCATTATTACCCTCAGTCAAAATGTAAGTAATCCCTTCAGCAGCAATGCGGTCGGCTTTTTTCGCAGCTTTTGCAATTCCTTTTTCACGAAGAAGATCAATGGCTTTTTCCATATCACCATCCGTTTCAGTCAAAGCTTTTTTGCAATCCATCATTCCTGCACCAGTTTTTTCACGTAACTCTTTTACCATCTGTGCTGTAATAGCCATGTACCTTTCCTCCTAAATATCTTCATTTGTTATGTACAATAATAGTATTCATCAGATTTATTATTTTCTATGATTGTTTCGAAAAAAAGGTGATAAGGGCTTTCCCTCTTATCACCTTCATCCCTTTACTCAGCAGCAGGTTCAACTTCTACAACTGCTTCTTCTTCACCTTGTCTTGCTTCCATAATTGCATCAGCCATTTTACCGGTTAATAATTTCACGGCACGAATCGCATCATCGTTTGCCGGAATCACATAATCAATTTCATCCGGATCGCAGTTTGTATCAACAATACCGACAATCGGAATGTTTAATTTACGTGCTTCTTGAACTGCAATGCGTTCTTTGCGTGGATCAATGACAAATAATGCATCAGGCAATTCTTTCATATCTTTAATTCCACCAAGGAACTTTTCCAATTTTTCTTGTTCTTTTTTCAATTGGCCTACTTCTTTTTTCGGCAGCACGTCAAAAGTACCGTCTTCAGCCATTCTTTCAAGATCTTTCAAACGTTGAATCCGTTTTTGGATCGTTTCAAAGTTCGTTAATGTACCACCTAACCAGCGATGGTTGACATAGTACATCCCAACACGTTCGGCTTCTTCTTTTACCGATTCTTGGGCTTGTTTCTTCGTCCCGACAAACAAAATTTTCCCGCCGTCAGCCGCAACTTCTTTAATAAAGTTGTATGCTTCTTCAACTTTTTTCACCGTTTTTTGCAGGTCAATGATATAAATACCGTTTCGCTCTTGGAAAATGTATTTTTTCATTTTCGGGTTCCAACGGCGCGTTTGGTGTCCAAAATGTACACCGGCTTCAAGCAATTGCTTCATAGAAAGTACTGACATAAAAATTTTCCTCCTAAATGGTTTTCTTTTCCTCCGTTCACTTCTTCTTTAAACAGGACTGTCATGTCATTAAACTTTGACAAACAGCACCTCTGCTTAAATCCATGAACGTGTGTATTCACACCAGTAAATAATATAACATAACCGTTAATGACAATCAAGTTATTATAAAAAAAAGGACTCGACTTTGGAATCCTTTCATTTCTTTTTCTTTATTGCTTTTTAATTAAAAAAATCCGGAGAAAACTTAATTAACAGTTCAATTTCTGTTTTTCCTTTATGTAAAGTTTTGGCTATTTCATCAATCGAATATCCGGCATTCAATAATTGTTTTATTTTGTGCAGGTCTGAATCAGCTGCTGATTGCACCTCCGACTGATCTTCCTTGCGAACATTGGTTTCCTTTTCGGGTATATCCGTTGTTTGCTTTACCGCTTTTTGATATTCTTTGATTCCTGCAAATAGTGGCGGTGACACAGGAAGAACTTGATAATCCGTTCCATATTCAACTGTATCTTTACCGTTTCGTTCGATATTTAAATTTACAGGCTCAATCGTTTCATTCTTTTTATCAGAGGATTGCAGCTGTTTTATTTTGTTAATAAATGCCTCATTCTCTTCCTTCATTTCAATTATAAATGCAGAAACACTTGCTTCCAACTCATCATTTAATTGTTTATATCTCTTTTCAATATGAAAAAGCCGGTTTTGACGGATATATAATATGATTACAGCGAATAATGCTAACAATGATATGATGAGTGTAAGAACAATTAAGTAGACCATTTCTTACTCCTTACCCAAGATAATCGATATGATGTCCTTTAAAAGGATGTTGAACTTGTTCTTGAGAATGATGATCAATCTCTTTTAATTGTGTAGGTGGAAGGTCATGATCCCGACCGAACGTATCGTCTTTCCACTCTGTTAAATATGCTTCTTCATTTTCAGAAACCGTTTTTCGCTTCTTTTCAGCTTCTTTTTGAACCGCTACATGTGCTTGCAAATTCATGAGCAGTGCCCGATTATTCCATTCACTTTGCGATTTTCCCGCATCTTGAGTCCTCGGTAAGGCAATTTGCATTTCAACAGCTTTCAAACTCATAGAAACCGCCTGCCTTTATTTGCATCGTTTATATTACGTATTTAAGTATGCTTTTAACTTTTGAATGGATTTCGTATGAATTTGTGAGATTCTTGATGTAGAAAGTTCCAGTATTTGACCGATTTCAGTAAATGTTAATTCTTCTTTATAAAATAAGTTTAACACAAGTTGCTCATTCTGTGATAATTTTTCGATAGCCTTCTTTAACTCATTAATTTTTTCTGCAAATAATAAGCTTTCTTCAGGTGTCTTCACTTTTTCATCACGAATAACAAAGGATTGGGACTCTTTCTCGTCGCCCTTTTGATTCGTATGGTCATCGATAGAGAGGATGTTTGAAAAAAAATTGTCACCTAATAACGAATGCACTTCTTCTACTGACAATTCCGTCTCTTTGGCAATTTCTTCAGGAGTAACATTGCGTAAATATTTTTGTTCCAATCTGGCAATGGTTGTTTCCAACTTTTTCATTTTTTCTCGTGTTTTTCGCGGTAACCAATCTTCTTTTCTTAGTCCATCCAAAATAGCGCCACGAATCCGAAATGTTGCATACGTCTCAAATTTTAATTCCCGGCTGGGGTCATACTTTTGCATTGCTTCAAACAAACCGGAAAATCCTAAACTTAATAATTCATCCTTTATGACTGATTTGGGAACATTTTTATATATTTTTTCCACGATTAGGTGAACCAGTGGTGTATATTTTTCAATAAGTTGATTTCCTATTTTCTCATCACGATGCTTCAACCATTGATAAAATAGAGAATCTTCTGCCATACTCTCTTTTGTTTGGTCGTTTTGATCAGACTTAACTGTATAAGGCAAAATGACCCCCTCCTTTAATACATTCGCTGTGAAATCAATTGTTTTAGCCTTTATAAATTGAAAGGAAACAAAACAATGAATCATCATATTTCTTTACTCGGTTGATTTACCGTTCTGACCATTAATTTCCCTGATTCGGGGGAAAATTCAATCGTTCTTCCACTAGAGCCACCGACATCTTCTGCAACAAGTGGAATAGAAAATTTCTTTAGCTCTTGTTTTACTGCATCGACATTTCTTGGACCGATCCGCATGATGTCAGTTTTTGTCATAAATTTAAACATTTCTGCACCACCGGCAATTTTTGCTTTCAATTGCTTTTTATTTACCCCTTCTTTTTCCAACAGCTGAATAAGACATTCGACGGCAGTATCCGCATATTTGGCTTTATGAATGGTTTCCCCTCTGGCCAAAGAAGAATCAGGAAGCATAATATGAGCCAATCCGGCAATTTTTTTCTGCAAGTCATATAAAACAACACCGACACAAGAACCAAGACCAGATGTTCGAATTGTATTTGGAGCAGTAACAATTTTCATATCGGCGATTCCGACTTTTATAACGATGGATTCTTGTATCATTCCATGTCAACCCCAAGTTTCGTAAAAAGTTTTACAAATGAATCGGGATCAGGTAGTAAGAAAAAATGGCCTTTATAAAGGTCAGATTCATTCATTGTGTCCGGGTCTTTTATTTCAGTATCGATGACAATTGCAAAATCACTTACCTGGGATATTTCAATCAGTCCATAGCTGATAATGGCGCCAAACATATCAATTCCTACTGCAGGAACCGATGGAACGATATGCATTTGCAAAAAATCGGAAAGAGCAGATAAATAAGAACCGGCCAAGATGTTCCCCATTTCCTGAAATGCGGATAAAGCGAGTTCAGGAACGGACGGCTCATCAAAAGAAAAATCCGACATTCCCGTCAACTGCTGAATAAATATCGTCGCTTGTTTAATCGGCAATAAAAAGAACATATTTCCTGTTAAGTCCCCATCAATTTGTAGAAAAACGGCTGCCACAACCATATCCGCTCCGCCAACCAGTTCCATCATTTCTTCAAATGATACAACCTGAACACTGGGTACATTCATTTCGATTTTTTTATTTAGTAAGCCGGAAAGAGCGGTGGCAGCATTTCCGGCTCCAATATTACCGATTTCTTTCAAAATATCTAATTGAAAGGAATTTAAGAAATTATTATTCAACACGCATCACTCAATCCTCTTGAAAATTTAATATTTTTTCCAGTTTTAACAAGATGAGCAGTCGATCCTGAATTTTTACAACACCGGCGATATAATTTTGCCTTTCCGTGCCGATTACGTCAGGTTGAGATTCAATGGTATCCATATCAATATTCATCACATCATTTGCTTCATCGACAATAAGACCGACCTCTTTATCTGCCATGGAAACAATGATGATTCTCGTATTTTGATTATATTCAGCCGCCTCTACTTGAAAACGGGTTCGCAAATCAATAATGGGAATAATCACCCCACGCAAATTAATGACCCCTTTAATATAATTTGGTACATGAGGGACTCTGGTGAAATGTTGCATTTTTTCAATTGATACAACATGTTGAACATCTAAAGCATACTCTTTTTGATTTAAGGAAAAAACGACAACTTTTTGTTCCTTCGCTTCTGTTTGAACAGGCATGACATTCTCTTCCTTTCCAATTAGATCAACTGCTGGAGTTAACGAATAAGAAACATTTTGACAGTCAAGAATTCAATAATAAAGAATTATTTAATTAAAGCATTGCAGTCAATAATCAATGCGACTTGTCCATCGCCTAAAATGGTTGCACCGGAGATGGCAAAGACATTTGTTAAGTAGTTTCCCAACGATTTTAATACGATTTCCTCTTGTCCAATAAAGGAATCAACAACCAAACCTGCCAACTTGTCCCCTTTTCGAATGATCACAGTTGAAATATAATCATTTCCTTCGATAACTTGAGGAACTTGAAATATCTCTTGTAAAGATAAAATCGGTACAACCCTGCCCCGGAAATCAATAACCGGTTGCTCATGGGCATAGTAAATTTCCGACTTTTTGAAAATGGCCGTTTCAATAATCGATGTCAACGGAATGGCATATTTTTCTCTTTGAACTTCCACCAACATAACGGAAATGATCGATAATGTCAGCGGTAATTGAATTAAAAAGGTTGTCCCGACATTTTCCTCCGAATGGACAGATATCGTGCCGCCTAATGATTCAATTGTGTTTTTTACGACATCGAGACCAACGCCGCGACCGGAGATATCAGAAATTTTATCGGCTGTAGAAAAACCGGATGTTAAAATCAAATTAAAAATTTCTTTGTCGGTCAATTGATTCATTTGTTCTTCCGTAATAATTCCCTTTTCAACCGCTTTTCGTGCCACTTTTTCGCGATTAATTCCTGCACCGTCATCGGTAATTTCGATGAAGACATGGTTACCGCTATGATATGCCTTCAATTGGATAGTACCCTCTTCCGGTTTTCCTTTTCGTAACCGTTCTTCAGGCATTTCAATCCCATGATCGACTGAATTTCTTAGTAAATGGACTAAAGGATCACCAATTTCATCAATAACGGTACGGTCTAATTCAGTCTCTTGTCCGATAATTTGTAAATGAATCTTTTTCCCTAATTCCCGGGACAGGCTGCGAACCATTTTCGGAAAGCGATTAAAAACAGCTTCTACAGGCACCATTCGCATTGTTAATACAACTGATTGAAGATCATTTGTCACACGCGACATCTTTTCAACAGTTTCACTTAATTCTTGATGATTCAGTTCTTTCGCAATCTGGTCAAGCCTTCCACGATCAATGACTAATTCCTCAAAAAGATTCATAAGCGCATCCAACCGCTCAATATTTACACGGATTGTCTTATTTGATAAAGTAATTTTTTTATCGGTTGTATCCCTAGCAGAAGAAGCCTCTTTTTTCTTTTGTTCTACGACATGTGGAGAAACATTTTTTTCGATGTTTTCATCCGGACTGTCTTCATTGTTCATTTTCTTTAAATCAGAAATTTCCAGTGGTACGACAGTTACTTTTTCAATTTCTGATACTTTCATGATTTTTTTCTCTATATCTTCCATTGAATCATGGGTAACAATTGTAACAACAAACTCATTTTCAAATTGCTCTTCTTCTAACTGTTCAACGTTCGGAACGGATTTAATAATGTCCCCGATTTTTTCCAAAACATCAAAAACCATGAAAACTCTCGCAGCTTTCAATAAACAGTCAGGGCGGATAAATACGGAAACTTCATAAACCTTGTAACCTTGCTCTTTCGCCTGTTCCAATACCGTTATTTCAAATTGGTCATAATTCAAATTGGTTTTTGAAATATTTGTATCACCGATTTCAGCAGGTTGAGGCGTGTCCTTTTGGTTTACTATCTTTCCGGATTCAATCATCTTTAATTTATTGATTGCATCCGACACATCTTCTTTGCCTTCACCGCCAGTAGCAATTGAGTTTACCATATTTTCCAGATGATCGATTGCCATAAAGATAATATCCAATAAGTCTGAGGAAAATTTATATTTGCCATTTCTGACCCCATCAAGGACATTTTCCATTTGATGTGTCAAATTTGCCATATCTTCAAAGCCCATTGTTGCTGACATCCCTTTCAACGTATGGGCAGAACGGAAAATTTCATTAACAAGTTCCAAATTATCCGGATCATTTTCTAGCTTCAGAAGGTTCTCATTACAACTTTGAATATGCTCCCTGCTTTCTTCGATAAAAACTTCTAAATATTGGCTCATTTCCATAACACTCATCCCTCATTAACAATTTTTGTAATTTGGTCTGCAATTTTATCCAAATCAATAACATAATCAATATACCCGGAGTTTATCGCAGATTTTGGCATTCCAAATATGATTGCAGTCTTTTCGGATTCGGCAATGGCATAAATGTTCTTTGATTGCTTTAATTGTTTTAATCCTTCTGTTCCGTCCGAACCCATTCCCGTCATGATAACAGCTACTTTCTGATAATCTCGAAGTTGACTGGCTGATGAAAACAATTTATCGACACTTGGGCGGTGTCCCTTAAGCGGTGGTTCCGTGCTAAGTTCCGTGACAAGCGTTTTCCCTACTTTTCTGACGACTAGATGCAGTCCCCCGGGGGCGATATAAGCAACACCATTTTGTAAAATTTCACCGTTTTCCGCTTCCTTGACATGAATCTCACTGATCGCATCCAATCGTTCAGCCAAGGACTTTGTAAACCCTTTAGGCATGTGTTGGACAACAAGAATCGGAGCTTGTAAATTTCTGGGTAAACAGGTTAATACTTTTTCAAGTGCCCTTGGCCCACCGGTCGATGTACCAATTAAAACAAGTTTTTTTCCCCGCTGATAAGAATTCGTTTTAGGTATGGACCATTGTTTCCTATCATCATCAATGGTCGGCAGTGGCTTTGGTCCAATTGGATCAGCTTGAACCAGTTGTTTTAAATTCACACGCTTTGTTTCTAAAATTCTATTAATCAATTCATCTTTCACTTTATATAAATCAAGAGAGATGGATCCGCTTGGTTTTGCAATAAAGTCAAAGGCACCATATTGCATGGCCAGAATCGTATTTTTTGCTCCTTCTGTCGTTGTACTTGAAACCATAATAACCGGCAAAGGGGATTCACTCATGATGTTTTTTAATGCGTCAATCCCGTCCATTACAGGCATCTCAACATCTAGTGTAACAACATCGGGTTTCAATCTTTTAATTTTATCCAATGCGTCTAATCCGTTTCTTGCTGTTCCAACAACTTGGATTCTCATATCATTCGACAATAAATCTTTAATAAGCGCACGCATAAATGCAGAATCATCAACAACCAAAACTTTGATTGGATTCATCATAAAATAACCTACTTTCTTAATAAGAAATGTTTTAACCTTTCAATAAAATGATCCTCTTTCTGCGTTTGCTCCAAACTATCATTTTTCATCAAATAGTTTTTCGTTACTATCCTCATTTGCTTGGCCGCGTTTGAATTCGGTTTGAACAAAAGAAAAGGAATCTGATTCTTTACAGCCGAAATAATGGTAGAATCCTCAGGTAAGAATCCAAGAATTTCACAATCCTTTTGGAGAAATGAATTCATGACTGCTTGCAAGCGTTGCATAACTATACTGTTTTCTTTCTCGTTTTTCATTCGATTTCCCAGCAGGTAAAATTTTGCTTCCGGTACTTGTAAATGAATAATTTTCATTGCGGAATAAGCATCTAAAATCGATGTAGGTTCCGGTGTAACGACAACGATAAGCGTTTCGATGCCGGAGAGCAGCCGGACAAGTTCATCATTCATCCCGGCACCAATATCAAAAATCAAGTAATCATAATCATATAAAACATGTTTCAATTCCTGAAGCAGGTGTTCAACCCGATCCTTTTCAAGTTTGATCGCACGGTTTAGACCCGTGCCACCGGCAATATAATGGATATCATAGTTTTTTTGAATAATATCATCTAATGAATATTCTTCTGTCAGAAAATGAGCAATGGTTTTTTCTGCCGTTTTGCCCAAGAGAAGATCAATATTTCCCATACCTACATCTAAATCAAATAATAGCACTTTTTTCCTATGTTTTGATAGAGAAATTGAAAAGTTTAATGCGAAATTTGACTTTCCGACCCCTCCTTTACCGCTGATGACGGCAATCGTTTTTGCACGTTCACCATCTAACTGTCGCTTTATACGTGCACGCAAATTTTCTGCTTGATCAGTCATTCTTTGTCTCTCCAACAATTTGATTAATGATAGTGTCATGCGTTGCAACAATGATATCGTCCGGGACATCTTGACCCGTTGTGATATAGGCAATGGGTGTATGATATTTATAAGAAAGATTAAGCAATGAACCGCAGCGACTGGTTTCATCCAGCTTTGTAAAAATAAATTTATCAATCGGTAAGTTGGAAAATTGCTGATAGATCGTTTCTAAATCTTCCTCTTTAGCGGTTAAGGAAAAGACTAAATACGTCTCCATATCTGTATGAAAATCAATGGTCTTTTTTAAGTCCTCTATATACTTTTTATTTCGGAAATTTCGTCCCGCTGTATCTATGAAAACATGGTCAAAAGCTGTGAATTTTTCAACTGCTTGTTTAAAATCATTAATGTTGTAACAAACTTCAATCGGGACATTCAAAATTTTCGCATAGGTTTTTAATTGTTCTACTGCAGCAATTCGGTAAGTATCTGTTGTGATAAAGGCAATTTTTTTCTTTTGCTCAATGGCATTTATTGAAGCTATTTTCGCCAAAGTTGTTGTTTTCCCTACACCTGTAGGACCAATTACGGCAATATACTTTTTTTGAGGCGCCTCTCCAAATTCCAGCGGCTTTATATACTCCATCAGTGACTGAACAATAAAATCATATGCGGTATTTTCATCCACCTGTTCCTTTTTACTGTAATAATGCCCATATATATCTTCCGTTAATTGTTGTAAAATCGTCTCACTGATGTTTTGGTTGAACAATTTTCGGTAAATTTCCCTGTACGGAGACGGGATATGTTCAATCGATAGATGCCCCCGACTTGATACTTGCTTAATCAATTGTTTTAAGTCGCGGATTTCCTTTAAAATCATTTCTTTGTTTTCGCCCGTTTTATTTTGGACAGGTTGCGGTGGTTGCAGATCTTTTCGCTTCATTTCAGTGTTCATTTCCATCCGGGGAAAATCGATTTTCTCTATTTGAGATGGTTGGACCATATCATTATCCAGTGCAGCAATGACTTCGATATTTTTTTTGCGAAATAACCCGAAAAAGCCACCTGTATAAATAATTTTTGAATTTAATATTACAGCATCTTTTCCTAGATCTTTACGGATTTTTTTCATTGCTTCCGGCATGTTCGGAGCTATATATTTTTTTACTTTCAACTGATATTCACCACGCCTACACTTTGGATTTCGATATTCGCATCTAATTCATTATAGGATAGAATCGGTACTTGCGGAAAATATCTTTCTGTTAATTCTCGAACGTACATCCGGATAGCCGGTGAACAAAGAATAATCGGCGTTTGATTATACAATTGCATTTGTTCAATTTGTTTTCGAATATTTTCAAGAATAGCTTGCGAAGTTGACGGATCCAAAGCCAAATAATTACCATGTTCTGTTTGTTGGACATGGTCAGCAATCAATTTTTCAACTTGACCACTTAATGTAATCACCTTAAGAGGATTATTTTCTTGAATATATTGGTTTGTTATTTGCTTGGCTAATGCTTGCCGAACGTATTCAGCTAAAATCTCAGGATCTGTTGTCACTTTACTAAAATCAGCCAATGTTTCAAAAATGACCGGTAAATTCCGAATGGACACACGCTCTTTTAACAATTTTGCCAGTACTTTTTGAACATCACCAACAGATAAAGGGTTTGGTGTAACTTCCTCAACAAGAATCGGATAATTTTCTTGCAAATGATCGATTAATTGTTTTGTTTCTTGTCTTCCTAAAAGCTCATGAGCATAGTTTCTTAACACTTCTGTTAAATGTGTACTAATCACAGATGGTGGATCGACAACCGTATATCCGGCCATTTCCGCATTTGTTTTCATGTCTTCTGTAATCCATTTTGCCGGGATACCGAAAGCCGGTTCAACAGTATCGATTCCTGTAATTGACGGATCATCAACTCCGGAACTAATTGCTAAATAGTGTTCCAGATAGATTTCACCTTTTCCGACTTCATTACCTTTAATTTTGATTCGGTATTCATTCGGAGCAAGTTGAATATTATCGCGAATGCGGACAACAGGAATAACAAGACCAAGTTCCAATGCCAATTGTCTTCGAATCATGACGACCCGGTCCAATAGATCCCCGCCTTGATTCGTGTCAGCAAGCGGGATTAATCCATAACCGAATTCAAACTCTATCGGGTCAATCGTTAATAAATTGACGATGTTTTCCGGTTTCCTCATATCATCTGTTGCAACTTGTTCTTCAGACTCAACTAATTCCATTTTTTCTCGATTTCCTACATTGGACAATCGGTATCCGCCGACAATAAGCATACCGCCAATTGGTAATGTGACAAAATCCTGGATTGGCGTAAATAACCCGAGTATAACAATGGTTCCACCGGCGACATACAACATTTTCGGATAGGCAAATAATTGAGCGATGACATCGGATCCTAAATTCTCTTCAGACGCAGCTCTTGTTACAATGATTGCCGTTGCTGTAGAAATTAATAACGCCGGCAACTGGCTGACAATCCCGTCACCTACAGTCAAAAGTGAATAATGGGATGCAGCCTCTCCAAACGGCATTCCATTTTGAACCATTCCAATAATAATCCCGAAAATAAGATTAATAAAGACAATGATAATCCCGGCAATGGCATCACCTTTGACAAACTTACTTGCTCCATCCATTGCTCCGTAAAAATCCGCCTCACGAGAAACCTTTTCCCTTCGTTTTCGGGCTTCCTGTTCGGAAATCATCCCGGCATTTAAATCAGCATCAATGGCCATTTGTTTACCGGGCATCGCATCTAATGTAAACCGAGCCGCTACTTCTGCCACCCGTTCCGCACCCTTGGTAATGACGAGAAAATTTATAATTACGAGGATGAAAAAAACTACGAGACCAACTAAGACATTTCCGCCGACGACAAAGGTTCCAAATGTTTCAACAACACCCCCGGCATCACCTTGTGAAAGAATTGAACGTGTTGTGGAAACATTTAAACCAAGTCGGAATAAGGTCATTATCAATAAGAGAGAAGGAAAAATAGAAAAATCCAGCGCCTCACGCATGTTCATTGTCACCAAAAGAACAAGCAATGCCAAGGAAATATTTATGATAATTAAAAAGCTCAACATTCCCGGCGGCAATGGAATAATAAGCATTACAATAATAAGTATGACACCAAAAACAACAGATAAATCTTTTAGTTTCATTCCTTACTCCCCTATCTAAATAAGTAAAAAACGACCATGTTCTATTTCTTTATACTTTCTTTTTTAACCGGTATACATATGCCAATACTTCAGCAACAGCTTTAAAAAAATCTTCCGGTATTGCCTGGCCAATTTCAGTTTGGTGATAAAGACTTCTGGCTAATGGCCGGTTTTCAATCATGACGACCCCATTTTCTTTGGCAACATATTTTATTTTTTGCGCCAAATAGTCCACACCTTTGGCAACAACAAAAGGTGCATCCATTTTACTTTCATCATATTTCAGTGCAACAGCATAGTGGGTAGGATTCGTGATGACGACATCGGCGGTCGGAATTTCCTGCATCATTCGGTGAAAGGCAATTTCTCTTTGCCGCTGTCTTCTTTTTGACTTAATTAACGGATCCCCTTCTGTATTCTTAAACTCTTCTTTAATATCTTGTTTTGACATACGGATACTTTTTTCGAAATCATATTTTTGATACATATAATCCAGCAATGCCAAAAATAACAGGCCCCCTGTTGCAAACAAACCCATTTTTACCGTAATGGAACCGACAACTGATAAACTTGCTCCTGCCGATTTAAAAATAAGGCCAAGAATTTCCTTCAAATGTGTCCATAAAAATGCAAAAGCAATTGCACCGATGACGACTACTTTTAAAATTGATTTCAATAATTCAACCAAAGCCCGTAATGAAAAAATTCTTTTAAATCCTTTGATCGGATCGATTTTTTCCAACTTCATTTTCAAAGGTTCCGTTGTACTAATAAACCCGACTTGAATATAATTGGCCAGTAATGCGGCTATAAATCCGGCCAACATAACCGGACCTACCAGCATGAAAACTTCCTGAAACAAATCCAGCGTTATTGTTTCAATCGTATTCGTTGTCACTTCTTGAAACACATATTCTTCAAATGTTTGATAAAAAATGCGATTCAAACCTTCCAGCATATTTGAACCTGTAAATAAAAGAACAAAAAAGACTGCCAGTAAAATAATAGCTGTATTGACATCTTGACTTTTCGCGGTCTGACCCTTTTTTCGTATATCTTGACGCTTTTTCGGGGTCGCTTTTTCCGTTTTTTCTTCCGCAAAAAATTGCAAATCAACTTTTAACATTCGATATCTTCCTTTGATGAAAACAAGCAGACCAATCACAAGTGAAAAACTGTGCCCGTTTCCTATTAGTTATTTGCTAGCCGCCAAGCAGTAACATCAAGTCTCGCAATGAATAAAGCAATAGTTCAAATAGACTTTTTACTGAAAAAATCATTGTCCCCATAACAATAAAAAGAATGATAATGCCTGCTAAAATTTTTACAGGAAAGCCAACGACAAAAATATTCATTTGCGGAACAGTTCTCGCTACGATACCTAAAGCGACATCAACCAAGAACAGACTGGCTACAACAGGAACCGACATTTGAAAACCGATGATAAACATAGCTGAGAAAACTTTTCCAATCAATTTGACTGTGTTTTCATCGCCAAAATGTAAAAATGGTTGATCAATCGGGATAAATTGATAACTTTGATATATTCCATCTATTAATAAATGATGACCGTTAACCGATAATAAGAATAGGAATGCAAAAATATATAAATATTGTCCTAAAATCGGACTTTGAGCCCCGGTTTGCGGATCAATCACATTGGCAATGGCAAAACCCATTTGAAAGTCGATAAACCCACCTGCAATTTGGACAGCTGATAAAATAATGTAACCAATAAGTCCCAGTGCAATACCGGCAATTGCTTCCTTTATAACTAACAGAATATATACCATATCGAACTCAATCGGATCGGTATCAATTGTAAAGACGATAACATAAGCAAGATAAAGAGCCAGACCAATTTTCACTCGAGCAGGGATGGTTCGATATGAAAAAATCGGTATAACGAGAAAAAATGATAATACTCGGATAAAGACTAATAAAAAAACAGGGATAGAAGTAAGCAACACTTCCATTGAATCAACCTACAAATCTAGTTAAATTTGAAAAGATATTTTCAGCATACTGAACCATATGACTGACCATCCAAGGTCCAAATACAATCATTCCCAATAATACCGCCAAGATTTTAGGAACAAATGCTAATGTTTGTTCTTGTATTTGCGTGGTCGCTTGAAAAATACTAATAATTAAACCGACAACCAACGCAATAAGGAGAAGCGGCCCCGAAACAATTAAAATAGTATAAATTCCTTGTTCTGCCAATGTAATTACTGATTCACTAGTCAACTATGTTCACCTTCTTAAAAAGTTTGCAACAATGATTTAACAACCAAATGCCAACCATCTACCAAAACAAATAATAATATTTTAAAAGGCAGTGAAATCATAACCGGCGGTAACATCATCATCCCCATCGACATCAGGACACTTGCAACCACCATATCAATGACGAGAAATGGAATAAAGATCATGAAACCAATCTGAAATGCGGTTTTTAATTCACTGATGGTAAATGCCGGAACTAATGCTGATAACGCAATGTCCTCAACCGACTCGGGAGGTTCCGCTCCGGTATATTCTAAAAATAACGCAAGATCTTCCTGTCTCGTATATTTACTCATAAATTCTTTAAATGGTACTACCGCTTTACTATAGGCTTCTTCTAAATTGATTTCATTATTAAATAAAGGCTTTAGTGCTTCATCATTTACTTGACTGAACGTCGGAGCCATAATAAAAAATGTCATAAATAAACTTAACCCGATAATCACTTGGTTTGGCGGAGTTTGTTGCGTACCGAGACCCGTTCTGACAAATGATAATACAATAACAATTCTCGTAAAAGAAGTCACCATGATTAAAATGCTTGGTGCAATTGTTAAAACCGTTAAGAGAAGTAACAGCTTTACTGATGTTGATACTGTTTCCGGGTCACTATTATTAAATAAAGACATAAACTCATTCATTTATCTTTAAACCCTTTCTCCACATTCTCTTCATATGCTTTCCTTCTCTTTTCGGCGATACCATGCAATTGCTTTTCCAATTCTTTTTTAAATGATTGATTTTCCTCGGCATTTTCTATTTTTGTCTTTAAACGAGCTGTCAGTTTTGAAATCATGTCTTGAGGTTTGACCATTTGCTCCATACGGTTATGATATTGTTCAGTAATCATGTTTACTTCTTGTTCATCATTAATCTCTTTTAAAAGTTCCACATTTTCACCGATACCAACCACCAAAATGGTATTCCCCACTTTAATCATTTGAACAGACCGATTCCCGCCTAAATTGGTTCCGCCTAAATTTTTCATTGTTTGAACAGAAGTGGATACATTGTTTTTCTTTTGCAGCCATTTTAACAATCCAATTAACATGCCAATAACAATGACCAACATAAAAATGGTTTTCACTATATCCCACACCGTTACACCCACCTGTTGCGAAGTGGTTTCAGCTGTTTCATTTTTGGGGGGCAGCGATTTTTTCTCGGTCTCGTCTTGATCTGTTCCTTTATCCTGCTGTTGAAAATATTCATAAACACTACCATCGACATTTTTTTCTGCATGAACAGTCATCTCATCCACATTGAAGAGGGATGAAGTCATAATTAAAATGATTAAAAGGGCGCTTTTCATCCGATTCATAATTTTCGAGCTGCCACCTACTTTCAGAAAATGAAACAATGAAATATTCAAATAACCATTATTGGAATCGAGAATAACGGTTTTATTTTCCAGTTTAAGATAATGTCTTTTTAATAGCTTCCAAGACACGGTCTGCTTGGAAAGGTTTTACGATGAAATCTTTTGCACCGGCTTGAATGGCATCAATCACCATAGCTTGTTGCCCCATTGCTGAGCACATAATGACTTTTGCATTTGGATCAATTGCGCGAATTTGTTTTAATGCAGCAATTCCATCCACCTCAGGCATTGTAATATCCATTGTCACAAGATCCGGATTAAGTTCCTTAAATTTTTCAACGGCTTGTGCACCATCGCTAGCTTCACCTACAACTTCATAACCGTTTTTTACCAAAATATCTTTAATCATCATTCTCATAAATGCTGCATCATCAACAATCAGTATTCTCTTTGACATAAGAATCCTCCCCTGATACTATTTCATGTTTTTGATTCTGTCGGATTGGCTAATAATATCAGTGATCCGAACACCAAAATTTTCCTCAATGACTACTACTTCACCTTTGGCAATTAATTTACCGTTAACAAGTATATCTACCGGCTCCCCGGCTAATTTATCCAATTCAATTATTGAACCTGATGACATTTCCAGTATCTCTTTCACTACTTTTGTTGTTCTTCCCAATTCAACAGTCACTTGTAAAGGAATATCAAACAACATTTGTAAATTTCTGCTTTCTTCTTCGGTTGTATGAACTGGCGAAAAATCGGAAAACACTGCCGGTTGTACATGTTTTTTCCGCTCGTCCGTTTCCAAATGTCCGGCATGTCCAAATGTTACCGGGTCCCTTTGCAAGTGTGACTCCTCTTGGTAAGAATGCAATGGAGTTTCTCCCCCTGTATTTCCGTACATCGGATTAGGTACCTGCTGAGACATTTCTTCTTTTTGTTCTAAGTCCGTGACATCATCAACCATTACCGTCGCTGATGCTTCTTCTGCTGAACTATGCATTAAATCAGAAACTAAGCTTTTTGCAAATGGGAGCGGTAATAGTTGCATAATAGAAGAATTGATTAAATCCCCCACAATTAAGCGAAAAGAAACTTTAACCAAGTAGTCATCCGTGGGTAAACTATCTGTTCCTTTTCCTTCCGGGATATTTAATAAATCAACAATTGGCGGTGAAATTTCGACCCGTTTATGAAAAATGGTCGACATGCTCGTTGCGGCACTTCCCATCATTTGGTTCATTGCTTCTTGAACGGCACTCAGTTGCAATTCACCAATTTCCGAATCAACATCCCGTCCGGTTCCGCCTAACATTAAGTCTGCGATGACACTGGCATCATATTGATTAATCACCAACACATTTGAACCGAGAAATCCGGTTGTGTAATCGACGGCGATGGCAACATAAGGTTTTGGAAATTCTTCAACCAACTGATTTTTCCTTATTACGGAAACATGAGGAGTTGTGATTTCCACCTTTTGATTTAACAAGGTTGAAAGGGCTGTTGCAGAACTCCCGAATGATATATTACCGATCTCCCCTAAGGCATCTTTTTCCACGGGAGATAAAATTTTCTCTTCATCTGACGAATGTGATTGGGTATCTTCTTCTGTATCTTTTGTTCCATTTAATAAAGCATCGATTTCTTCCTGGGAGAGCATTCCATCATTCATCATTCTCATCTCCCTCCTTCAATTCTTCAAGTATTTGGACAGCCAATTTATTATTTATTTTTCCGGGCTGTGCTAAAAATTTCGGTTTTCCTTCCACCTTTATGATTATCGGTTGGTCTATTTTTCTATTCAATTCAATACAGTCACCTTCCGTTAAATTTAAAAATTCCTCAATCGTTATTTCCGACTGACCTAATTCAGCAATAACCGGTAATTGAGTATGTTTTAAATGTCTTTTTAGGGCAAGAAGTTTTTCCGGCTCTGCTTGTTTTTTTTCTGTTTGCATCCAATAAGAAACCGATAATTTTGAGATAATTGGTTCCAACACAATATGAGGAATACAAATATTAATCATCCCGCTCGTTTCTCCAATTACTGTATTTAAAGAAATGACAACAACCGTCTCATTAGGAGAAACCATTTGTAAAAATTGCGGATTTACTTCAAAGCTTTGTAAGACAGGATTAATATGTGTAACGGTTTCCCATGCTTCCTGTAATTGTTCAAAAGCATTTTCAAATAAATTCGTCATAATTTTCGTTTCAATATCAGTTAATTGGTCAATTTTATTTATACTTGTTCCCATTCCGCCTAAAATCCGGTCAAGCATGGCATAAGCAATATTTGGATTAATCTCTATCAATAATCTTCCCTCTAGTGGAGGAACTTCATATAAATATAAAACGGTCATTTTCGGAATGGACCGAACAAACTCTTCGTATGGAATTTGATCGGCACTTGCGACTTCAACATGAACATACGTCCGCAGTTTTGCCGAGAAATGAGTGGTTAAAAGTCGGGCTAAATTATCATGAATTCTCGTTAAACTGCGAATTTGTTCTTTTGAAAAACGGAGCGCCCGTTTGAAATCGTAAGTACGAATCTTTTTTTCTTCTTCTTCTTTTTTGATTTCTTCTGCATTTACTTCACCAGTAGATAAAGCAGAAAGTAACGCATCGATTTCACTTTGGGAAAGTATCTCACCGGATGGCAAGTTTGTCACCTCCAGCCATCAGATATTTTTCAATGAAGTTATAAATTTTGCTATAGGATATTAATAGATTCATTGGATGATTGTCGAGGTAATGTAAACTTGGATGATTTTACCTTCCTCCATAAATTCACTCAAACTTTCTTTTAAGTCCTTTTCCAATTTTACTTTCCCTTCCGTCCCTTCCAAATCTTTCGCTTCTAAACCGGATAATTTTTTTATTATCACATTTTCCACTTGAAAGTTTCGCTTTTCTAATTCTTCTTTCGCTTTTTTACCATCCGTTTGAATCGTAAAAGAGATACGAATATAATCACCGTTTAACAAATTTGTTGTAATTTCAGCGATTTCTACTGAATTCTCTACTATTTCATCTGCTGTCGGCTTGCCACCCGCAGCCTCAGTTCCTTTCATAAAAAAATAGTAAAGACCAACAGCAAGAGCAATGATTACAACCGACATAAATATCAGGAGCAGTCTAACTGTTTTTTTCAAGACCGGTTTCCTCCTTCCGTTGATCTATTGTAATCATCCGGATATCCCGATAAAATTGTTTTGTTAAAGAAACGAGCGTCTCGACATCTTCTCTTACAACATACCTTTTTCCATTTGTCAAAAGGACCGTTGTATCAGGAAACGATTCGACCGTTTCAATTAAGAAAGCATTTAAATAAAAGGTATTCCCATTTAACCTTGTTAACTTTATCAAAACAATCACCAAACTTTTCTAAAATAAAATCTGTTTATAGTTATCAAGGAGGGGACCGGAGACCATGATTTTCCCCGGCATTCCTCCCAGATTATATAATCAGCTTCATTCAATTATTGGTTAACGTTTTAAATTAACCAGCTCTTGAAGAATTTCATCTGAAGTCGTAATGATCCGGGAATTGGCTTGAAAACCACGTTGGGCAACAATCATTTCTGTAAACTCCTCGGAAAGATCAACGTTAGACATTTCCAGTTTACCTGAAACAACTGTACCGTATGAGCCACCGCCAATTCCAAATTGAGGATCACCGGAATTCGGTGAACTTTGATATAAGTTTCCTCCGGCTTTGTCGAGACCTTCCGCATTGCTGAATCTTGCTAATGCGATATTACTAATTGTATTTACTGTTCCATTTTCATACTGGGCAATAATTTCACCGGTTTGGGAAATGCTGATACTTTGCAGCCCAACGGAGTTACCTCCTTCATCAATTTGTTTTGGGATTGTAATATCTCCTCTTACATTTGTCTCAGGATTAAACCCTTGTACTCTGAAGCCGTCCGAATTTACTAATAAGCCGGTTTCATCGATATAAAAGTTTCCTGCACGGGTAAAGTAATCTTGTCCGCCATCATTGACGACAAAATAGCCATCTCCATTGGTAATCGCCAAATCTAGTGTACGACTTGTGTTTTGCATACTGCTTTCCGTATGAATCGTATCGATCGAAGCAATTTCTGAACCTAAACCAACTTGTTTCGCGTTAATTCCCCCTCGGGTAGCAGTACCCCCGGAAGCTGAACCGATTGTTTGATACATTGCATCTTTGAAAGTAATCCGACCTTTTTTGAATCCAAAAGTGTTTACATTCGCAATATTATTTCCGATTACGTCCAATTTGATTTGCATGTTTTTCATACCGGATATTCCTGAGTACATTGATCTAAGCATAAATACATTCTCCCTTCAATTTTCAAATTGCCTGCTTCAGTCAATCAGCAAGGCTCGGCTTTCCTTTTGAAGGTCCAGCCGGTCTATATAATAATCGTTCCATTAATATTAGTGAAAATTTGTGAGTTGGTCTCACTACGGTCCATTGCAGTAATAACCGTTTGATTTTTTGCACTGACAATTAAAGCCGCATGGTCTAAAAGAACTAATGATTCATTGACACCCATTTGTTTCGCCTCGGTTACTTTTTCACTAATTTTCTTCCAATCTTCCGAGCTAATTTCTATATTTCTTTGTTCGATGCGTGTTTTCGCATGTTTGCTAATGGTTAAATTGGTATCATTTTTTATCGCCTCTTGCAAATGGTCGGCAAAATTCGTATTTGTCGTTCTACTTTTGTTTTCTGTATTCAATTTTTGGATACCAATTGGTGGAATAAATGATTTTTGTATTTGCATTTCATCAACCCCTGACTCCAGATTAATTTCCAGAGAATCATTTTTCAAGATCGCCTAAGCAACCATGATTGAAAGAATTTGGTCGATCGTCAATTTCGTTCCTGTTTGATCATTTACTTGATAAAAAATTTGCCCGTCTTTTTGACTTACTGCTTGAACGATGGCATATTGCAGTTCACCTTTTTCTTCCCAAGAAACCTTTTTTCCTATGAGATTGCTTGCATTGGCAAGTTGATTCCCCTTTTCTTGAACCGACACCCCTGAAATATTACTAGGTGCTAATTCTGTACCGTCTTTCAAATACAATTTCACACCATCACCGGTAAATTTGATTGAAGTAATGATTCCTGTCCCGCTTTCGGTAATTGGTTCAGCTTTTTCATCGTTACTATAAGTGATTTTGTCCCATTTTACTTCCATTCCAAGTAAAGATTGGTAAGAAAGCATTTGCTGTTCCTTTTGAACGGAAATTAACTCTTCCATCGACTGATTCATTGTTATCATTTGTTCGAGCTGGGAAAAGGTTGCCATCTGGGCAATGAATTCACGATCTTCCATTGGATTTAACGGGTCCTGGTTTTGCAATTGGGTTACCAATAACTTTAAAAATGCATCTTTTCCCAATGTATTATTATTTGTAGAACTCTGTTTGGCATTTGATAAATAATAACTTGAATCTATAGTATTCGTCATGAAATCACCTAAATTTCATAATTTAATAGTGTTGCCTTAAAAGTTTCCATGAAATCTTCATTATTTTGTTCATCTTTTTTTTCTTCATGTTGTTGATATCCACGTTGATCATTATTTTGGTTAGGCTGTTGATGATTAAATCTTTCCTGCTGAATATCATCAAGAAAATCAATCCGATTAATTGGGATATTTTGCTGCACGAGTGCTTGTTTTAATGCTTGAGATTGCGACTCTAATAATTCTTTTGCACTTGTCGTTGACGAAATAATCTTTGCAACGAGTTCATTTTGCTGTTGAATGAGTTCAATTTTTAATGTGCCCAAATGTTCCGGTTTTAACTGGATTGTCAGCTTTTGAACTTGACCGTTTTGGTAAAATTTACTTTTGGCTAAAATCGTTTCAAAATCTTTTATAAAACGTTCCATCGTGACCGGCTTGTTCCCTTCCAATAATTGAAGCGATCCACCTGTGTTAGGAGTTTGTACAGTCCCCGCTTCTATTGGCTTTCCTGATAATTGTTGATTTTGACCGGTTTCATCTGATCCAAATTTTGACAGTTCACTGACATCAATCACTTCATTGTTATTGACCATATGCGATGATGGTGCTTCGCCGAAACTCTTCATATCAACGGTCCGAATCATTAGATAGGGCTGCTTACTTCTAAACACAGAAAGATCTTCAACCTTCTTATCTGTAACCAACTTAGCAAAAGCTTCTTGCAATACAGCCGATTTTTTCATATCTGCTTGTAAAGTTTGATAAAAGGTTTTTATTATCTTTTCCTGTTCTTGTGTAAGCAGGTTGCCGGGATGTTTATTATCATTCATGAGTTGATAGAGAACAGCCGCGGTCTTAACCACATTTGTGAAACTTTGACTTTGATCTAAGTGAACCACTTGAGTAAAATCAAATTGGTTCAGGAATTGCAAAAGATTAACGAACCCTTGAAGATTTCCTTGATCTTTATTTACCTCTTCCAAAAGTTGTTGAATTTGTTCTTGAATCTGTTCGTCTTCTGTTCCATTATCCTTCGTTTCTTTAAGTAAAAAACCGAGAATATTCTGGATGGAAGTTAATAAATCATCTGCGTCAAAACCAGTAAGTTCCAATAGCTTTTCCAAATTTAACGAATCATCTTTACTTGCTTCCGGATGGCCTAGTCCTTCAAGTAAAGCTAGTTCTCCTTGGTTTATATTCTGTCCTTGGTTAACATTCTTTCCTTGGTTGGCATTTTCCTCAAGTAAATGATTCGCAAACAAAGCCAGTAACTGTTCAAAACTGCCGACTTGTCCCTCTTGGCTAACTAGCGAGTCATGATTTTGTTGCGGATTTGTTAATAAAACTTGCGAATTGCCCGAGACACTGATCATGTTTTCACCTCCTTTCAAGTTTACATAGTTTTATTGATTAGCTAATTTAGCGGTGAAATTGGCAGCCTTTTCTACCGGCATTTTTTCCAGAATCCGTGCCAATGTATCCTCTTTTAAATCGGTCATAATATTAAGAGCTGTTGTTTCATCCATCTGCGCAAGAATGTTTGCGGCGCTTTGTGGTTTCATCTTTTCATAAGTTTTGATAACTTCGTTCCATTGCGTATCTGTTTCATTCTGATCATTTGCTTTTGCATTTACATTTTCATTTCCCGGCTCCACTTTAGTGTTTTCGAAGTTTTCTTTTTCCTCTTGCAAAGATGCTATTTCTTGGTCTTTCTTTTCTAATTCCGACTGCAAATCTTCAACCTTTTTTTCCTGATTTTTTAATTGGGCCTGAAGTTTATTGATTTGCTGATCATATTCTTCTATTGAAGTGGTTGCCATATCCTTACTGGAAAACAAACTTCCAATGACAGGTATTTTTGCTGCTTCCTGAAAAATATTCAATCCCGAAACTGTGGATATAATGAGAACAATGGTTAGAATGAGCAAAAAAGGGATGATGACAAAATAAAATAGCTTCTTTAAAATTCCCGATTTGTTTTCTTCCATTGTTTTATTTTCCTCTCTCATTGTGACATTACTTCTCCCTCGCCACGATTTGCATAGAAATTTCGTCCATTACTTTACGATCTTCCACATCCAGAAAATGGAGAAATTTTTCGTATTCTTTGCTTTTCATCTTTTCCATTTTTTTAACTTCAATATTTTTTTCAATCAGGCGTTGTTCCTCTTCCTGCATATGTTTGCGGGCATGAAAGACTAATTGTTGGTAGCTGTCAATTTCTTTTTGTAAAATTAATAAATAATGTTGTCCTAAACGAATTTCCTGGATACTGACCCCGGATTTAATTTTTTTTAATTGCAGTTCTTCAATATCTTCCTTTTTCTTCAATAATTGATAAAGTTTTTCTGCGACATCTTCAAACTTACGGATGGCTTTTTCATACATAAATACCTGCTCTTCTTTTTCTTTTTCACGCAAGTCTAAAAGTTTTTCCAGTTTAAATGTAAATTTCACTGATAATCACCTGCGAAAATTTGATTTAATAGAGTAATACTTTCTTCCATTGAAATTTTTTCATCTGTCCGTTGTTTTAAATATGAAATGATTTTTGGATAATACTCAATGGCTTCATCGATTTCTTTTGAAGAGCCTTTTTTATAAGCACCTATGTTGATTAAATCCTCCGATTGTTCATACGTATTTAATAAATCTCTAAAACGGTTGGCCGCATCAAAATGCTCTCTTGTGACTAAAGAGTTCATTAATCTACTGATACTTTTCAAGATATTGATGGCGGGGTATTGTCCTTTGTTAGCCAAATTTCGGTCTAATACAATATGTCCGTCCAATATCCCACGAACAGTATCCGCAATTGGTTCATTAAAATCATCACCATCAACGAGTACAGTATAAATCGCCGTAATGGATCCATTTGCATTAGTACCGGTCCGTTCCAGTAAAATGGGCAGCATGGAAAAGACAGAGGGTGTGTATCCTTTCGTTGCCGGAGGTTCACCGGTTGCCAGTCCTACTTCTCTTTGTGCCATCGCAATCCGGGTGATGGAATCCATCATCAGCATCACATCTAAACCTTTGTCGCGATAATATTCTGCTATTGCCGTTGCTGTATATGCACCTTTAATTCTCATTAAGGCAGGTTGATCACTTGTCGCTGCTACTACAATCGAACGTTTTAATCCTTCTGGACCGAGATCATGTTCAATAAATTCTCGAACTTCCCTACCTCGTTCACCAATTAATGCTATTACATTTAAGTCTGCTTTTGTATTTCGGGCAATCATCCCCAGCAATGTACTCTTCCCGACTCCACTACCTGCAAAAATACCGATTCGTTGCCCTTTTCCAATCGTTAATAAGCCATCAATGGAACGAACACCAACTTCTAACGGTTTCGTAATTGGCGGCCGATGAAGCGGATTGGGAGGTTTTCGTTCAGTTGGCCAGCTACGTAAATTATCAGGGAGGAGCGAACCATCCAACGGTTTTCCCATGGAATCAAGTACATTCCCTATCAATGCATCCCCTACTTTAATATCCAAAGGTTTTTCCGTACTTTCTACCAACCAGCCCGGAGCAATATCACTTACCGTTGTAAAAGGCATAATATAGACATTTTCGTCTTTAAATCCGACGACCTCTCCTAATATTTTTTTCTTCCCTGAGCCGCTTTTCGGATAAATGTAACAAATATCGCCAATCGAACAAGTCGGTCCTTTTGATTCAATCATGATTCCCACAACTTGTTTAACCCTGCCGTATCGTTTGTAAGTATCAATGGTTGCAAGATGATGTACTAAATCGATTGCTTTCATTCTTCATCACCAATGAATAGTTCAAACAATTTCTTTTTTATTTCCCGGAGTTGGGTATCAAGACCGACATCCATCCGTAATCCATCCGTTTCAATAATACAGCCCGTTTCTGATAAATTTTCATCAGGATAAATATATAGTTGTCCATCATGAAAATGAGGCAAAAGTTCATCTTTTTTCTTGACAAGTAAGGCGTAACGGCTCGGATTTACATATATTTGAACCTCTTTATAATTTTTCACTTCATCAATTGCCTTTTTTACTAACGGTAAAAACCTTTCTTCATTTTCATGTAAACTTGAGCAAAGAATTTTTTCAGCAACTTTAAGACTTAAAGTCAAGATTGTTTGTTCGGATTTATCGACACATTTTTGATATTCAATCTTTGCATCATCAACAATGGACTTTGCAAATTGAATAAGTTCTTCCACTTTCCGATAACCTTTTTCTTGACCAAGTTGAATTCCTTTTGTATAACCTTCATGATGAGCTTGTTGGTATATTTTCTCTTTTTCTTTGGCAAATAACTGTTTTTCTTTTTCTATTTGCCGGCGAATTTGTTCTGCTTCTTGATTCGCACGTTCAACAATTAAATTTGCTTCTTTAGTAGCCTTTTCGATTTGTTCATTATTTTGAAGAGGTTGAATGGAACCGTCTGTTTCTTCGTGTGGTTGTCTTGAACGATTCATTGTCAGTAAACGGATCGTTATTTTTTCTTCCATTTCATCTGTATTGGTTCTTTTAACAACGTTAGACAATGATATCATCTCCTCCCCCACGAACAATAATGATTTCTCCTGCTTCTTCCAGTCCACGAATGATCGAAACGATCCTTCCTTGTGCCTCCTCAACATCACGTAAACGGACAGGCCCCATAATCTCAAGTTCTTCTTTAAATGTATCACGCATCCGTGTTGACATATTTCGAAAGATGATTTCTTTCACTTCATCACTGGCGACTTTTAGTGCAAGCAGTAAGTCTTCATTTTCGCAATCTCGAATAATCATTTGAATAGCACGATTATCAAGAGTGACAATATCTTCAAAGACAAACATCCGTTTCTTAATTTCCTCTGCCAGCTCAGGATCTTTCTTTTCCAAACCTTCGAGTATTGTTCTCTCTGTCGCCCGATCGACACCGTTCAATACTTCCACAATCGCCTCTATACCACCGGTTTGCGTATAATCATGCGTAAATGTTGCGGAAAGTTTTTGTTCCAAAATTTGTTCTACCTCATAAATTACTTCCGGTGATGTGCTGTCCATTAAAGCTATTCTCCTAGCAACATCCGCCTGCATTTCCTCAGGTAAATTGGACAAAATGGTTGCTGCATGGTTAGCGTCTAAATAGGACAGAATTAAGGCGATCGTTTGCGGATGCTCATTTTGAATAAAATTTAATATTTGATTTGGATCCGCTTTTCTGGCAAAATCAAACGGTCTCACTTGTAATGCTGAAGTCAAACGATTGAGTATGGCTGTTGCCTGCTCACTTCCTAAAGCTTTCTCTAGTATCATTTTTGCATAGCCGATCCCGCCTTGTGAAATATAATCTTGAGCTAAGGCAAGATTATGGAATTCCTCAATAACTTCTTCTTTCTTATCAGCTGTAACATTTTTTATCGTGGAAATTTCCAATGTTAATTTTTCAATTTCTTCCTCTGTTAAATATTTATAAACAGATGCTGATACGTCGGGACCAAGCGAGATGAGAAGGATAGCGGCTTTTTGTTTTCCGGTCAATTCTTTTTTTTCAGCCAAAAAATCACCTCCTTACTCTTGAGAAAGCCATGTGCGTATTAGTTTGACAAATTCATCCGGTTTTTCTTTTGCCATCTTTTCAATTTGGTTCTTTCTAATCATTTCTTCTGTTTCTTTCGGTTCATTTAAATCCGGAACATATAGCGGTTCTTGTTTTGTTTCAATAACTTCTTCTTCAACCTCTAGTTCTTCCCGTCGTTTACGTAAAAACAAAATGAGTAAAACAATAATCACAAGTGCAAGAATACCGATAACGATATAACCCCAAACAGGAAAACTACTTTCTGTTGTTTGACTTGGATTCGTCGCTTTTCCTAATAACGGTTGGAAAGTGACAGAAATTTTATTTTCAATATCCGCATCGGTCAAATTACCGTTATTATCGGATTTATCAATTGAGGTGCGGACAATTGTGCTTAACATATCCTGGATTGCTTGCTCTACCTCCGTCGAAACAGAATCGGGATTTTTGGCATTTGGCGGTTCAACAATCACTTGGATTCCCAAGTCGCGAATTTTAAAAGGACTTTCAACAATTTCTTTACGGATTTTATTCACTTCATAATTGATCGTTTCTTCCGTTTTTTCGTAATCCCCATTACCTGTTGTTCCTTCCGTATAACCGGTCAAAGTATCTCCGGTATCTTCTGCTTGTGGAACGCCACCGTTTGCGGCATTTTCACCTGTGTATGTTTCACTGATTCGTTGAGCGCTGACAGCAATTCCTTCCATATTTTCTTCATCAACAGGTTCGACTAGGTTTTCTTCACGGCTCTCTTGTGTAAAGTCGATATCGGCCGTCACCGATACAGCTACTTTATTTTGACCCATCAACGTACCCAGCATGCTCTGAACCTGCCGTTGTATATCACGTTCTATTTCTTTTTTAACAGCAAATTGATTTTGAAAATCTGTTCCATTTGAAGAATTTTTTGCATTTTCTAAGTCATAGTACTCAAAATTTTGATCCATGATGACGATATTATCAGTAGGAAGGTTTGGTACTGATTTTGATACAAGTGTATACAATGCTTTAATTTGTCCTTCCGAAAAATCGTATCCGGATTCTGTTGTTAACACAATTGATGCGGAAGCTTCTTCATTTTGGTCCTTGACAAAGATGCCATTTTTCGGAAGGGTAATCATGACATTTGCATCTTTAATTCCGTCAATGCTTTTAATCAAGTTGGCCAGCTCGGTTTGCATGGCATCCAATTTCATGACATCAAACTCATTATCTGTCATGCCAAGCCCGGCGTTTTCACTAAAAAATGAGTAATCGATACTGCCTGTTTTAGGAATTCCTTCTGCCGCCAGTTCCACAAGTAATGTGTTAACAGATTCTTTAGGTACGTTTATTGTTGTACCGCCATCTGTAATTTCAGATCGAATCCCTTTTGCATCTAGCGCCTCTTTTATGCTCCCTGTTTCTGCTGGAGTGAGATTACTGTATAAAGGAACCATCGTTGTTCTCGTAGTAAAAAAAACAAGAACAGAAACAATTATAATAAATAAAATAATTGAACCGATCAAAAGGAACTTATGACGTTTTGTTTTCCCCTGCCAATTATTTTTTATTTTCTCTAATGTGTTTTGCAACGTTTCTTTCATCTATCTCTCTCCGAACAGTGATTTTTAATTAAAGTACCTGTAAACATCTTTAAACTAGACTTGCATTCTCATAATTTCCTGGTAAGCTTCAACTACTTTATTACGAACTTCCATTGTTGCCTGTAATGTAATGGAAGCCTTTTGGGAAGCAATCATAACATCATGCAATTCTACGTTTTCTCCTAAAGCCATTTTTTTTGTTAAGTTGTCAGACTGTATTTGAGCATCATTTACTTGATTAATGGCATCCTTTAAAAAATTCGAGAATGTTTTTTGCGCTTTATACGGAGTAACTGCCGAATGACTCGCCTCCGAAACAGCACCGACTTTCAGAGAAATCGGGTTGATTGCCAACAGTAACACCTCCGATATTTGATTTTACTAGCGAAAAACTATGTATCTATCATTCATTCACCATATACCTATTTTCCAATGTCCAATGCTTTAACTAACATTGATTTTGAAGCATTAAAGACGGTAACATTCGCTTCATAAGATCTTGTTGCACTAATTAAATCAACCATTTCCTTTAGAGGATCCACATTTGGCATCTGTACATAACCATTTTCATTCGCATCAGGATGGTCAGGGTTATAAACAAGTTTATAAGGTGTTTCGTCTTCTACAATTCTTGAAACTTTTACACCCGAGGTTACCGTATCTTTATTCATCGCTTTATTTAATAAAGTTGAAAATTGTTCGCCCTTTGGTTCCAGAACAACCATTTTCCGCCGATAAGGAACCCAATTGCCATTTACGTATTCTGCACGGGTAGAGTCAATATTGGCAATATTTGACGATATTACATCCATCCGTAATCTTTGTGCTGTCAATGCACTGGAAGTAATGTTCAGACCTGAAAACAATTTTATTTTCCTCCCTTAATAACCGATTGGAGCGTTTGAAACTTCCCGCTTATTCTATCGATTAATGCATTGTAATAAATTTGGTTTTCCGCCAATTTTGTCATTTCTTGATCGACATCGACACTATTGCCGCTTTCATTATATTGGATATTATTTTTTACAATTGTTACAGTTCCATTTTCTGAAGGTGAGAAGGGTATATGTTTATTGTTTGTTATTTGTGCAGATAAGTGTTTTGTATTTTTTAACTCATTTTTTAATACGGTTTTAAAAGGTAATACCTCTTGTGCCTTATAATTTGGCGTGTCAACATTGGCAATATTTTGCGAAATAACTTTTTGTTTTGTTGTTGAGTAATCCAGTGCTTGATCCAAAATAGTAATTGTATCAGAAAATATTTTCATCCCAGTCTACTCCTTGTCATCAAATTGACATAAAACACATATATACGACAAATTTCGCATTCTTCATCTATTTTAAATCGTAATGTAGATAATGTCTATAAGAAGTCCCGATATATTCATAGGTAATTCTCCCTATTTTTACCTATGTGAACAAAAAAATCATGCCATTATTACTAAAAAAATGACATTGTTTTTTATTATTCGACATATCATAGTAATTTTCCTCCTATTGTGACAAAAATTTCAAAAAGAAAAAGTGCGACCATCTTCCTGCTCTCATCCACTAGGAGCATAATGTCCTGTGAAAAAAGAACTAGGCATGGCCGCACTCTTTCATTCAATAATTTATTTATTATGATCTAACTTTTTCAAGTTCTTCTAAAAACTTATCGTTCAATACTTTAATAAACGTACCTTTCATACCTAAAGAACGAGATTCGATGACACCGGCACTTTCTAATTTTCTCAATGCATTGACGATGACTGAACGGGTAATTCCTACTCGGTCGGCAATTTTCGATGCGACAAGTAGACCTTCTTTTCCGTTTAATTCTTCAAAAATATGTTCAATTGCTTCTAATTCACTATAAGAAAGTGAACTGATTGCCATTTGCACAACTGCTTTACTGCGTGCTTCTTCTTCAATTTCTTCCGATTTTTCGCGTAAAATTTCCATACCGACAACAGTAGCACCATATTCAGCTAAAAGCAGATCATCATTATTAAATTCACGACCTAAACGGGAAAGAATTAATGTTCCCAATCTCTCGCCACCGCCGTTAATTGGTACAATAGTCGTTAAACCTGTATTAAATAGTTCTTTATTTTCGACTGGAAATGCAGTGTATTCACTGTTTACATCTATGTTTGCTGTTGTTTCAATAACATTGAATAAACTCTTTGTATATTCTTCCGGGAATTGACGATCTTCTAACATTTGTTTCATTCGATTGTTTTCAATTTGCTCGGTAATGGCATATCCTAATAATTTTCCTCTTCTGCTTACGATAAACACATTTGCATCAATAACTTCACATAAGGTTTCCGACATTTCCTTAAAGTTAACTGGTTTTGCTCCTGCGCTTTGTAACATTGCATTAATCTTTCTTGTTCTTGATAATAGTTCCATTATTCTTCCTCCTAATAATTTGAATTTTGCTTTGAATATTATTTCGACATTGCTAAATTGCAGGTGTTGAAGCACTGCTAGAGAATAAATCGACTTAAATCCTTATCTTTTACGATAACTTCAAGTTTTTCGTCAACATATTGGGCATTTATTACAATTTTCTCCAGCGAAATCTCAGGAGCCTCAAATGAGAGATCCTCAAGTAATTTTTCCATGATTGTATGTAATCTTCTTGCTCCAATATTATCTGTTTGTTGATTTACTTCAAATGCAACTTCAGCAATTCTATGAATAGCATCGTCAGAAAATTCTATTTTTATACCTTCTGTTTCCAATAATGCAACATATTGTTTGATAATGGCATTATTCGGCTCAACAAGAATCCGAATGAAATCTTCAATTAGTAATTTATTGAGCTCAACACGGATTGGAAATCTTCCCTGTAACTCAGGGATCAAGTCCGATGGTTTTGCCGTATGGAACGCACCTGCTGCAATAAATAATATGTGATCCGTTTTTACCGGACCATATTTCGTTACAACGGTTGAACCTTCAACAATTGGTAAAATATCCCGCTGTACACCTTCCCTGGAAACGTCAGCTGAATTATTTGAACTTTTGCTGGTAATTTTATCAATTTCATCAATGAAGATGATACCGGTTTGTTCAGCACGGAAAATTGCTTCTTGGATAACCTCATCCATATCAATAAGTTTGTTTGCTTCCTCATTAATTAATATTTTTCGTGCGTCTTTTACCGGCAGTTTTCTTTTCTTTTTCTTTTTAGGTAACAGGCTAGTTAGAGCATCCTGCATATTCATACCCATCTGTTCAATGCCGGTCCCCTGAAACATATCAAACATGGAAGGTTGTTGTTCTTCGATTTCGATGGTAACAATTTCCTCTTCTAATTCACCATTCGCAAGTTTTTCCCGGATCAATCTTCTCTTTTCAGCTCTGTTTAATTCATCTGAATCATTTTTCAACTGTTCCTCTTGATTCGGTTGACTGCTATTACCAAACAACATTTCAAACGGGTTTTTAAAATTCGTTTCTTTTTTGCCGGATGGAACGAGAATGTCGACAAGACGATTATTTGCATTTTCTTCTGCTTTTTCTTTTACTTGTAGCATCATTTCTTGTTTCACTAACCGTACGCTCGTTTCCACTAGGTCACGAACCATGGATTCGACATCACGTCCAACATAGCCTACTTCTGTAAACTTAGTCGCTTCAACCTTTACGAACGGCGCTTTTACCAATTTGGCAATTCTTCTTGCTATTTCCGTTTTACCAACACCGGTCGGACCAATCATTAAAATATTTTTTGGAATAATCTCATCACGAATTTTGTCAGGCAATAAACTTCTTCGGTATCGATTACGTAGTGCAATGGCTACAGCTCTTTTTGCCGCCGTTTGACCAACGATAAATTGATCTAACCTCTCGACTATTTGCCGCGGAGTTAATTCAATAGACTTTTTCATTTCAACCATTTTGTTTCACTCCTTAAATGAACCCCGTCGTTAAATCTCTTCAACAATAATGTTTCCATTTGTAAAAACACAAATGTTTGCAGCGATCTCTAAGGACGCTTTTGCAATTTCTTTAGCTGACAGACTTTCACCGGCAAATTGTTTTAGCGCTCTTCCAGCAGCCAATGCATAATTTCCACCGGACCCAATTGCTAGAATATCATCATCCGGTTCAATCACTTCACCTGTGCCCGATATAAGTAGCATTTCCTTTTTATCCATGACAATGAGCATTGCTTCCAACTTTCGTAATACCCGGTCACTCCTCCAAAGTTTCGCCAATTCCACTGCGGCTCTTTGCAAGTTCCCGTTAAATTCTTCTAATTTCCCTTCAAACATTTCAAAAAGAGTGAATGCATCAGCGACTGAGCCGGCAAAACCTGCCAATACTTTGCCGCCATAAAGTCTCCGCACTTTTCTAGCTGTATGTTTCATTACAACGGAGTTCCCTAAAGTTACCTGACCATCACCAGCCATTGCACCCTTGCCATTATGATGAATGGCGAAAATAGTTGTTGCGTGAAATTGTTCCACTCCCATGCCTCCTTTTACTCAAGCACGCGGATGATGTGCAAGATAAGTTTTTTTTAAATGCTCTTTTGTAAGATGCGTATACGTCTGAGTAGACGATATGGAAGAATGGCCGAGCAATTCTTGAACCGTTCGTAAATCCGCGCCACGGTTCAATAAATGGGTTGCAAAAGAATGTCTGATCATATGTGGATGAATATGTTTATTCATTCCTGATTGTTTGATCATTTCATCAAAAATATATCGAATACCTCTTGCTGTAAGGGGAGTACCCTTTTGGTTCACAAAAAGATACGGATGGTTTTGTTTACCCATCAGTTTTTTACGACCATATTCAATATATTCGTGAATTGCTTGATTGGCAAATTTTCCATACGGTACATAGCGCTCTTTATTTCCTTTTCCTTTTACAAGAAGAATCGATAAATGTTGGTCTAAATCACTAAGCTTAATCCCGGCACATTCACTTACGCGTATACCTGTAGCATATATGATTTCCAGCAGAGCTTTGTCCCTTTGACCAGCCGGTGTTGAGCAGTCAACGGATTGAAAAAGAACTTCAAGTTCTTCTTCGTAAAAGAAGTCAGGAAGCTTTTTTTCCAATTTTGGTAAGGAAACTTGAGCAAAAGGATTCGTGTCTACTTTAGATTCTCTCATTAAAAACTTAAAGAAGGAACGGATGCTTGAAATTTTTCGAGAAATCGTTTTCTTTGCAAATCGTTGCTCAAATAATTTGGTTAAATATAAACGTGCATCTTGATGGGTAACCTCATTAATGCTTGGAATAGCTTGTTCATCCATGAACATGAAAAAAGTTTTCAATTCATGTTCATAACTGTCGATCGTGAGTTGTGAGTAATTTTTTTCCAGCTGCAAATATTCGATGAACTCCTTAAGCAATAAATTTACATTTTCCATCCGTTTCACCTCTTTAGGCGGCTACTTCATACTACCATAAATTTTTGAATATTGCAATAGGTGTTCACGATTTATTCATAAATTTCTGAATAGCCTCACGCTGTAAAGAAGTTTTCAATTTCAGCAGATAATGAGTCAATTTTCGACAACACGCAACATTGAACATTATTACACATATATATATATTTTGTCCATAAAAAAAATCTATAATAACCGTTAAATTTTGAAAGTTTTTTGAAAGGGAAAGCAAACCATTATTTTAATGAATTAGAATCCATAAAAAACTTATAAGAAAAAAAGAAAGAGCAAGTTTACACTCACTCTTGTGGTTTTTCTTTATAATCGCAATTCGTACATTGGATTTGTACACCTTTTTTAATCTTTTTCTCGACCAGCATTCCGTTACATTTTGGACATGGCCTCGCGACCGGTTTATCCCAGGACAAGAAGTCACATTCAGGATAGCGGCTGCAACCATAAAAGATGCGGTTTTTTTTACTTTTTCTTTCAATAACTTGACCTTTGTTACATTTTGGACAAGGAACACCGATTTCTTTAATAATCGGTTTCGTATTTCGACAATCGGGAAAATTGCTACAAGCCATAAATTTCCCGAATCGTCCCATTTTAATGACCATCGGGTTCCCGCAAATTTCACAATCTTCCCCTGCGTATTCATCCTTGATTTCTATTTTTTCCATTTCCAATTCAGCTTTTTCTAAATACTTCCTGAAATCTTTATAGAACTCATCGATGACTTTAACCCATTGGACTTTTCCTTCTTCAATTTCATCCAGTTCCCGTTCCATTTTTGCGGTAAACTCCACATTAATAATTTCAGGGAAAAATTCAGACATAAGTTGAATGACAATTTCACCCAGTTCTGTCGGTACGAATCTTTTATTTTCAAGGGATACATAACCCCTTTTTTGGATGGTATCCAATGTCGGTGCATAAGTAGAAGGTCTACCAATCCCTAATTCTTCCAGTGTTTTCACTAATCGGGCTTCTGAATATCTTGGCGGTGGCTGGGTAAAGTGTTGTTTAGGTTCGATATCCTTATTTTTTATTACCTCGCCTTCCTTTAGATCCGGAAGAAGAATATCTTTTGTTTCTTGATTATCATCTGTCGCTTCGACATATACTTTCATGAAACCTTGAAACTTCACTTTAGAACCATTCGCACGAAAAACGACTTGCCCATTTACTAAATCCACCGTCATCGTATCCATGATTGCCGGGGACATTTGACTGGCCACAAAACGTTCCCAAATAAGTTTATACAGTTTCCATTGATCTCTGGACAAAAAGTCTTTTATGCTGTTCGGCGTCCTTATCACACTTGTCGGTCGGATCGCTTCGTGGGCATCTTGGACATTCCCTTGTTTTTTTCCTTTTACTTCAACTTGTTCCGCATACTCTTTGCCAAATTCAGCTGTAATAAACTCTTTTGCTTCTTTTTGAGCGGTTTCCGAAACACGAACTGAATCCGTTCTCATATAAGTGATTAATCCGACAGATCCTTCTTTCCCAAGATCAATTCCTTCATACAATTGTTGTGCAATCATCATCGTTTTTCGGGCCCGAAAATTTAACTTTCTTGCTGCCTCTTGTTGTAAAGATGAAGTGGTAAAAGGTGGTGCCGGATTTCGTTTTCTTTCTCTTTTTACAATTGAATTCACTTGAAATTCTTTTTTATCCAATTGTGATAGGATTTTGTTCACTTCTTGTTCGGACTTTAGTTCCAATTTTTCTTTTCCAATCCCGAAAAACTGTGCAGGAAAAGTTATATTTCCATACTCGAACTGTCCACTGATCGTCCAGTATTCTTCAGGAATAAAATTGTTTATCTCATTTTCTCGATCAATAATTAGTTTGACGGCAACCGATTGAACACGGCCCGCACTTAAACCTTTTTTAACCTTCTTCCATAACAACGGACTGATTTTATAACCGACAAGCCGGTCCAGTATTCTTCTTGCTTGCTGAGCATCAACCAAATCCATATTAATGGGTCTTGGATGCTTAAACGATTCTTTGATGGCATCTTTGGTAATTTCATTAAAAACAACCCGGCAATCGGATGTTGTATCGAGATCCAGTGTATGTGCCAAATGCCAGGCAATTGCCTCACCTTCACGATCAGGGTCAGCTGCCAAGTAAATTTTTTTTGCCTTTTTTGCCGCTGATTTTAATTCTTTTAAGACTGGTCCTTTTCCCCGAATCGTAATATATTTCGGTTCATAGTTATTATCGACATCAACCCCGGTTTGACTTTTTGGCAAATCCCGGACATGCCCCATGGATGCTTTCACTTTATATTTTTTTCCTAAATATTTTTCAATCGTTTTTGCTTTTGCTGGTGATTCTACAATCACTAAATAATCTGACATATAGATCCTCCTTAGAGGTTTCCGCTACTGCTTTTAATTTAGAAACTTCCAAATTAATTTGTTTCCCTCTTATTATATGTTTATACGTTTTGAAAAGCCTTCTCCTTATATTCCAAAAATAAGTTCATTTGAAAGGATTTTCTTCCCAGCAATAAACTATCACTTATTATTAAAGATAATTTAATGATTTGTCAATAAGAAAGTCATTAGTTCCAGAAAAACCTTTCAATTTCATTTTTCATATTATATACCCGATTATATGTAAAATGTACTGGAAACGTACATTTAATCAGAGGAATATTCAAATTCAGTTAATATATCTTCAATTGACATGACCAGTTTTGCCCCTTCTTGAATCAGTAAGTTTGTCCCTTTTGATGTTGGCGAAAATATCGAACCCGGAACAGCAAAAACTTCTCTTCCTTCATTCAAAGCGAATTGTGCGGTAATTAACGATCCGCTTTTTTCCTTTGCCTCTATTACAAGGGTTCCAAGAGAAAGACCGCTAATGATTCGATTTCTTGCCGGAAAATAAGATTTATGGGGTTTTATATATGGCGGATACTCGGTTAATAATAAATGCTTATTTTTCATTTCTTCTGCCATAGTAATATGCTCCCTAGGATAAATATGCTCAAAACCACTTCCTAAAACTGCAATTGTCTTACCGTTTGCAGCGATAGCTTGTTTATGAGCTTCAAAGTCGACACCTTTAGCGAAACCGCTTACTATTATAAAGTCCTTTTCCACCAGCTCTTTCACGATTAGTCTCGTTGCGTTTAGTCCGTAAACAGTTGGGATTCGTGTACCGACCACCGCTATCATTTTTTTCTGCAATAGCCCGGTGTCTCCCTGGCAATAGAGAACATATGGAGGCATATAAATTTGTTTTAATAAAAATGGATATTCTTTATCAACGATTGTTATGATTGTAATATGTTTTTTATTATAATCGGATAATATTTCAGAAATATTTTTTGTATGAAGATCGTTAAAAAATAACGAAACATATTGTGAGGGTATTTGGAATTGTTCCCGTAAATCATGGGGACTCATGAAATAGATCGACTTTAACGTCGGATCATATGATAGCATTTTGTAAATCGTTTTAACTCCAATCCCGCGACATTCATGAAGATGAATTAACCGCTCTCTCGTACTTACTTCTTTCACTTGACCAACTCCTTTATAAAAAATAGGGGACACCACAAGAATGCGGTGTCCTTTTTGTTTTAATTAATGGGTTTTACATTTTTCGTACAAACCTTTTTCTTTTAACACGTTAATTAGTGTTTCTCCAATAACAGATGGAGTATCAGCCACTTGTATACCACATTCATTCATGACTCGAATTTTTTCATCAGCCGTACCTTTACCACCGGAAATAATCGCACCGGCATGCCCCATTCGCTTTCCAGGGGGTGCTGTCCGGCCACCGATAAAGCCGACTACCGGTTTTGTCATATTCGCCTTTATCCATTGTGCCGCCTCTTCTTCCGCTGTACCGCCAATTTCACCAATCATGATCACAGCATATGTTTCCGGATCTTCATTGAATGCTTTTAATACATCAATAAAATTCGTGCCGTTAACCGGGTCGCCACCAATTCCGACAGCGGTTGTTTGACCAATACCAGCCTGAGTCAACTGATGTACGGCTTCATATGTTAATGTTCCGGAGCGGGAAACAACGCCGACATGTCCTTTTTTGTGAATATATCCCGGCATAATACCAATTTTACATTCATCAGCGGTAATGACACCCGGACAGTTTGGACCGACGAGACGTGTCTTCTTCCCTTCCATATATCGTTTCACTTTAACCATATCCAAAACCGGTATATGTTCAGTGATACATATAACTAAATCCAATTCTGCATCGACTGCTTCGATAATCGCATCGGCGGCAAACGGAGCCGGAACGTAAATAACTGATGCATTTGCTCCCGTAGCTTTTACAGCTTCACTTACTGTATTAAAAACAGGTACTCCCTCAACTTCCGTTCCACCTTTACCGGGTGAAGTACCTCCGACAATTTTTGTCCCATATTCCAGCATTTGTTTTGTATGAAAAAGTGCCGTTTTCCCTGTAATACCTTGCACAATCACCTTTGTGTCTTTATTAATAAAAACGCTCATACTTTTCCCCCACTTTTCGCAATTGTCCTGTTTGTTACACGTGCAATCCCCAAATAATCATTTACCAACTAAATCCACGATTTTTTGTGCACCATCTGCCATCGATTCGGCAGGAACAATATTCAAGCCGGATTCATGTAAAATATTTTTTCCTAATTCTACATTTGTTCCTTCCAACCGTACGACTAACGGTACAGATAAACCGATTTGTTTTGCTGCTTCTACGACACCGGTTGCAATAACATCGCATTTCATAATTCCGCCGAAAATATTGACAAAAATTCCTTTGACATTATTATCAGACAAAATGATTTTAAATGCTTCCGTAACTTTCTCAGCCGTTGCACCGCCACCGACATCAAGGAAGTTAGCCGGTTCCCCGCCGTAATATTTAATGATATCCATTGTTGCCATGGCGAGACCTGCTCCATTAACCATACATCCAATATTTCCGTTTAATTTTATATAGCTTAAGTCATATTTTGAAGCTTCAATCTCTTTTGGATCCTCTTCGTCAAGATCGCGGTATTCGAGGATATCCGGATGACGATACAATGCATTGCTGTCAAAATTCAATTTTGCATCTAATGCCATTACCTTCCCGTCGCCTGTTATAACAAGCGGATTGATTTCAGCAATGGAACAATCTTTTTCTACAAATACCGTGTATAATCCGGTCATAAATTTGACCGCTTGATTGACAAGCTCTTTCGGAATGCCAATATTAAAGGCAATCCTTCTTGCTTGGAATGGTGCAAGACCAATAAGCGGGTCAATGGTTTCTTTAAATATTTTCTCTGGTGTTTTTTCAGCTACTTCTTCAATTTCCATACCGCCTTCACTGGATGCCATTAAAGTCACTCTTGAAGTGGCACGGTCTAAAACAATACCAATATAATATTCTTTTTTGATATCGCAACCCTTTTCAATGAGTAAGCGTTTAACTTCCTTCCCCTCAGGAACCGTTTGATGGGTAACAAGGGTTTTCCCCAGCAACTCACCCGCATATGTACGAACTTCATCTAAATTTTTCGCAATTTTCACACCGCCTGCTTTTCCTCTTCCACCGGCATGAATTTGCGCTTTTACAACAACGACATTACTGTTCAATTCTTTTGCAGCTTGAACTGCTTCATCAACTGTAAATGCAACTTTACCATCCGGAACAGAAACTCCATACTTTCTGAGAAGTTCTTTTCCTTGGTATTCATGAATATTCATTCTCCATCCTCCTGTCAAACAAAAAAATAAGGTTGCATACCAATTGTAATATAATGCAGAAAATATTGTCTAGTTTTATGCAAAAATATCTTTCTTTAAGTTTCTTTTTTCATGGCTAAAACTTTTGATCATGACTACTTTCCACGTTCTCGAACCCTATCAATTTGATAAATAAAGGCGAGTACTTCTGCAACAGCTTTATATAATTCTTCGGGAATTGTTTCATTTATATTGATTTTCCCTAATAATTCTACAAGTGCTGCATCTTCGTGAATGGGAATGTTATGTTTTGCGGCTTCACGGATAATATTTTCGGCAATTTTACCCCTCCCTTTTGCTTTCACAACAGGAGCAATATTTGCTGCTTCATCATATTTTAAAACCACTGCTTCTTTTCGTTCATCTTCTTTTTTCATATTCTCACATCCAAGCTTCCCGATTGCACAGGTGGAATAAGATTTTGTTCCCCCGAATTTGTTTGCCGGTTGGCATCGATTTTTTCAAATTTAATTGCAGCGAGCTGATAGTTTAGCTTTTTCAAGTTTTCCTTTAATAAATCAACAAATGGTTGACTAAGATGTTCAATCTTGTCATCTTCGCAAAAAATATAAAGGTTGATTGTTCTATTTTGGACTTGCATGCGAGACACAATTTTTCCCAGACTGGGCATTTGAAGATCAAAAATAATCAGGCAAAAATTCGGATCTAATTTACCATCTTCTGTTTTTTTTCCACGCCAATGGATATTCGCATCGATCACTTTTTCAGCCAGTGGAAGCGGAAGAGATAGAGTCATTTGTAGTAATCCGTTGCTTTCGATATTGACTAATTGTGTACCTATAATTTTGTGAAATAATTGTTCCGCTTCTTTTTTTACCGGTAAAGGCAGCCCGTCCATCGTCAATAGTTGGATTAATTGACCTTTTAATGGCAAATTTTTCATTTCTGCCCCATTTATTAATGCTTCATAGTTCATGCCGAGCAAAGTGTTTAATTGGCGGAAAAGTTGATGGATTTTATTCCCGTCTGACCCATTTAAAGAGAAAGCAATATTCGGATCATCTTTACCCAATAAATGCTGTAAGGTTTGGAAAATGGGCAGGTTCTTTGCCTGGCTATCTTGATTCAGTTGTTGATACAAATTTTCAATAAGAACCGATAAAGGGGGACTGCTTTTCATGGATAATAAGCTTTGAAATACAACATCCGTCATCGGTAAATTATGTTTATCCATCTGCTGGACGATCTCAAGAACTTTTTGAATATCATTGACTTGATTTATCCAATCGGCAACTTTTGTTAGAACATTTCTCTCAAACGAAAAATTCATTTGTTTCCATTGTTGTAAAAATTCATTCATCAATTTTGTTTTCGGTAAATGTAAAAATGATAAAAACGCATCATTATTTGAGATATTATCCAAAACTTTTAATTGAATGGTTCCGTCTGTTTTAACCACTTCAAACCAATAATCTTTTCGGACGTCGAGGGGAGCCTCGATGTTGGCGATTATTTTTTCTCCGCCAATTTGAATAATGGCATGATTAGAAGGATCAATATACCGGACTTTGCCACAAAAAATTTGCCCCGGTTTAAAAACTGGAGTTCGGTCAAGTTGCGATCTTTTGTTTGATTGTATAATTGATTGCATCGAATCGATGTTCATTTGCATCATCCCGATCAATTTCTTTATTTTTCATTTTCGTTATGTATATATTCTTTTATCGGAGCGAATGTCTTTCGATGAATGGGGGTCGGACCAAATTTACGGATTGCTTGAATATGTTCACGGGTTCCGTAACCGGCATTTTTTTCAAACTGATACTCGGGATACTTTTTACTGTATTCCATCATTAGCCGATCACGATAAACTTTTGCAATAATTGATGCACTGGCGATGGACACCGATAATGAATCACCTTTTATTAATGATCGCTGGGTAATAGGCGTATCAATCTTCATTGCATCAATTAAAAGAAAGTCAGGAAAAATTGATAATTGGTTAATTGCTATATTCATTGCTTTTTTTGTCGCTTGATAAATATTGATTTCGTCAATTACATCGGCTCCAACCACACCGATACCGATAGCTAACGCCTCGTTTTTAATCTCTTGATATAACTGTTCACGTTTTTTGCTTGATAGTTTTTTTGAATCATTAATTCCGGAAATAAATATATTTTCCGGTAAAATAACAGCCGCAGCAACAACCGGACCTGCCAACGGACCTCGACCTACTTCATCAATTCCGGCAACATATTGGAAACCTTGCTTTTGTGCTTCTTTTTCATATACCATCATTTTTTCAAAACGCCGCTTCTCTGCCATTAACTCTTCTTGTTTTTTCTTCCAACGTTGGAGAAGTTCTTGGACACCTTTCCGTTCATCTTGCTGACATTTTTTAACAAAAGGGTCATCTGGTTCTGTTACAGATTGCAAAATCATTTCGATTTCTTTAATTGTTTGTTTCATTTGACAGGCCCTCTTTTTTTATTTGTTCAGGTGGCATTTCGAAAGTGAGGCGGCCAAGTTTCAGTGAACGGATATCACGGATAATCACCTCTGCGGTTTTATCATAATCAACCATGCCTCCACCTGCCAAGCATCCCCTTCTTGTCCCGATGGCATCAAATATCTCAACAATTTCTTCGGGAATATGATGAAACCCATATCGTTCCATTAAACGATCCGGATACTCTTTTTCCAGAAAGCGAAGAGCAAAAACGGCAACATCTTGTAAGTTTAAAATCGTATCTTTAATGGCCCCGGTCAAAGCAAGGTTAAAGCCCACTTGTTGATCTTCAAATTTTGGCCAGAGGATTCCGGGCGTATCCAATAGTTCGATTTCCTTTCCAACTTTAATCCATTGCTGCGCTTTCGTTACACCGGGCGTATTTCCGGTTTTGGCGATGTTTTTTTTGGCCAGACGATTGATTAACGTTGATTTACCGGAATTTGGTATTCCCACGACCATCGCTCTAATAGCACGCGGTTTTATTCCTTTTGCCCGCATTTTATCAAACTTTTCACTAACGATTTGTTTTGTCGTTGTTACGATTGCTGCCATTCCTGCTCCCGATTGAGAATTAATTGGAATGGCGACAACGCCTTGTTTTTGAAAATAGGAAACCCATTCTTTCGTTTTTTTTGCATCAGCCATATCTGCTTTATTTAATAAGACAATTCTAGGTTTCTGTTTAATAATTTCATCAATCATTGGATTGCGTGAAGACAAAGGTATGCGTGCATCTATCAATTCATATACAATATCGATTAATTTCAATTTTTCGGTTACTTCTCTTCTTGCTTTTGCCATATGGCCTGGAAACCATTGGATCGACATAATCTCACCCTCCAGTCTAAACAAAGTCTCTGGTGTTGTTCACTTCTTTAATGAATCCAACGAAATTCTTCCAAAGGCCAGTAAATAATACTTGCTTTCCCAAGGATTTCATTAATTGGTACAGGACCGATATGTCTGCTGTCTTTACTGTATCTGCGATTATCTCCCATAACAAACACATAGCCTTCCGGAACTTTTACAGTAAAAGGTTCTGTTAGCGTTCCACCTATCAAGTCTTTTTTATAATCATCCAAATAAGGCTCGTCCATCGCTTTACCATTAACATATAAAGTATCATTATTGTATTCAATGGTTTCGCCGGGAAGACCGATGACCCGTTTTATATAGTCCTTTTCTTCTGATGCGTGGAAAACAACGATATCAAAACGTTTTGGCTCACCTATTTTGTATGATAGTTTATTAACGATCATCCGGTCACGATCCTCCAATGTCGGCATCATGGATTCACCGTCAACGATAATTGGAGTAAAAAGAAATAAACGAATGACTGCTGTTAATGCAGCCGCAAAGACGAGAATTTTTATCCACTCCCATAATTCACTATTTTTTGCCATATGAACGCCCTCTCTTTTCTCAAAAAATTTTCAGCTTCTATAATTGTATGTATGCTTAATTATAACTATTTTATAGAATAAATATAATGGTTAGACTTAAAAAGCCCATTTTCTAAAAACTTACGGTCAAAGGAAAATTGTTATTGTTGCTAAACAATCGGAAATGTTCAATAAACATCTTCTAAATATTTTAAAAAAGTATTTTAAAATAAGCAAATTTGTGGATAGGATGAAAAAAAAGAGCTTGTAGGCAAGCTCTTTTTTTCATGCATCAGCAGCAATGTTTTATTAAAGAATTTCTTTAATTCTCGCTGCTTTCCCACGCAGATTACGTAGGTAATATAGTTTCGCGCGTCTAACTTTACCACGGCGTACCACTTCAAGTTTTACGATTTTTGGTGAATGAAGAGGGAATGTCCGTTCTACACCAACCCCGTAGGAAACTTTACGCACAGTGAAAGTTTCACTGATTCCGCCGCCACGACGTTTGATTACAACACCTTCAAACAATTGCACACGTTCCCGGTTTCCTTCCACTACCTTAACATGAACACGAACAGTGTCACCAGGACGGAATGCAGGCAGGTCTGTGCGAAGTTGCTCTTTTGTAATTTCATCGATAATACCTTGCATTCGAATCAACTCCTTCCAACAGATGCTCATACAGAACAATTCACTGCAGCGGAACATCGTTATAACAGGCATGGATCAATATCCAAAACCACAAATTATATATTACCACACAGAATAGTAGTAAATCAATAAAGTTTTTATTTTTTTGTTGTATTCTTCTTGCAACTAACCGTTTCGTTTCAATTCGTTTAACCATTCAATTTCCTGTTCCGTTAACGGATAGGATTCCAACAGATCCGGCCTGCGTTCAAGCGTCCGTTTCAGCGATTGTTTTCTTCTCCACTCATCAATAAGCTTATGATTACCGGATAAAAGTACATCGGGTACTCGCATCCCGCGAAATTCGGCAGGTCTTGTGTAATGGGGATGCTCTAAAAGCCCGGTTGAAAACGAATCAAGAACAGGTGAGTCCTCATTACCTAAAACACCCGGTAACAATCGGACGATACTATCAACGACTACCATTGCAGCTAATTCACCGCCTGTTAAAACAAAATCGCCGATGGAAATTTCATCGGTTACAAGATTTTCCCGGATTCTTTCGTCATATCCCTCATAATGTCCGCAAATAAATAAAAGATGTTCCTCTCTTGCCAATTGTTCCGCTTTCTTTTGTGTATAACGCTCTCCTTGGGGACAAAGAAGAATCACTCTTGGTGATGAATTCGTTACGCTCTCAATATGTTCAACCGCATGGAAAATCGGTTCCGGTTTTAAAACCATCCCTGCCCCGCCGCCATATGGATAATCATCTACCGCTTGATGTTTATCCGTGGAAAAATCGCGGAAATTTGTTATATGGTACTGAACTTTTCCTAATTCCATTGCTTTTTTTAAAATCGACTCGTTGATAACTCCTGTAAACATGTTGGGAAAAAGTGTTAAAATATCGATGCGCATTAATCAAACAATCCTTCCATTGGTTCAATCCAAACCACTTTTTCATTCACATCCACTTTTTTTACAATTTCCTCAATATAGGGAAGGTAGTATTCTTTATGATCTTTACCTTTAATCACCCAAACATCATTGGCACCGGGTGTTAAGATTTCTGTAATGATCCCGTATTCCTTTTCGTCCGGTCCTTTCACCGTGCAACCGATGATTTCATGAAAATAATATTCATTTTCTTCCAGTCGGTCCAATTGATCAGCCGCTATTTTTAATAATCCGCCTTTAAATTTTTCAACTTCATTAATGTTTGTACACCCTTCAAATTGTAATAAATCAAAGTTTTTATGACGTCGCCAATTTTTAATTGTCAAAGAGATCGGTTCCTTCGCATTTTGTAAAAATAAATATAAGGTTGCCCCCTTTTGATAGCGTTGTTCGGGAAAATCTGTAACGGAAATCACTCGTACTTCTCCGTTAATCCCGTGGGTATTAACAATCTTGCCGACATTGAAATACGTTTGCAAACATATCACCTCTATTTTATATCTACGACAATTCCATCTTTAACAGTAATTTTTCTGTTAAGGAGTGATTCATTCCAATTATCACCAATATTAACGTCAATAAGTCCTTGTATCTCTCGCTCTTTTAATTCGGAGCCTAAAGGAAGAAGGTCAAGTTGTTCTATTTGAAATTCTAGCAATTTTACCTTCTCTTTTCTTTTCTCTATTTCTTTTTCAAAATATGTATTTATGCTGGAAACAGGGTATTTTTTCATTTTTTCCATACGCTTCATTTCAAATTTCAGTTGGTCGATTTCCTTTAATAATTGTTGTCTTCTTTCTTGAAAGGATATAAACAACTGTTTTTTACTTGATTCGGTTAATATTTGATTAACCGTTATGGTGGTTATTATTTGCATGTTAAAAATTCCCCTCCTCCCTGATCTTAATCTATATACGAAAAAAGGAGGGAATTCCCTGATGGGCCCCCTCCTTATTCACTGATCTCCAGAAAAACCTTCTTCTTCATTGTTGCATGTGCATGAGCATAAACAACAGTCCGAATCGCCTTTGCCACTCTACCTTGTTTCCCGATAACTTTCCCGATGTCTTTACTGTTAACTTTCAATTTGTAAATAATGCGGTTTTCATTTTCTTCCACATCAATTTTTACGTCCTCAGGAAAATCGACAAGGGGTTTGACGATAGTTTCGATCAAGTTTTCCATTATATCACTTATTTACCGTATTTTTCATTATGGAATTTTTCTAAAACACCTTTTTTAGAAAGAAGATTCCGAACTGTGTCAGAAGGTTTTGCACCATTTCTTAACCATTTCAAGGCTAACTCTTCATTGATTTCGAGTGTTGCCGGATCTGTTAACGGATTATAAGTTCCGATTGTTTCGATTTGACGTCCGTCACGAGGGGAACGTGAATCTGCTACAACGATACGATAAAAAGGAGATTTTTTTGCTCCCATACGTTTTAAACGAATTTTTACTGCCATAATATATTGCACCTCCAAATAGTTTCACACAAGTAGATATAATAGCAAGAAATAAATTGTTTGTAAAGTATTTTTTCTTAACAGCTATTCTTTTTATAGATTAGCAAATTTTTTTCCAAAAGGCAAGATGATAACAAATTATATATTACATGAATGGTAATTTAAATCCGCCTTTTTTCTTGCCTTTTTTCGTCATATTGTTCATTTGTTTCATCATTTTCTTCATTTCTTCAAATTGTTTAAGCAAACGATTTACTTCCGGGACTGTTCTTCCGCTCCCTTTGGCAATTCGTTTTCTTCTAGAAGCATTAATAATTTCCGGATGTTCTTTTTCTTCCTTTGTCATGGAACGAATGATAGCTTCAACATGAGCTATTTGCTTTTCGTCGATCTTTAAATTGTTAAGCCCCTTTATTTTATTAGCCCCAGGCAACATTTTAATCAAGTCATCCAACGGTCCCATGTTACGCACTTGTGATAATTGATCAAGAAAATCGTCCAATGTTAATGAGGCGGATCGCATTTTCTTTTCTAATTCTCTTGCTTTTTCTTCATCGACATTGGCTTGTGCTTTTTCAATTAATGATAGAACATCACCCATACCAAGAATTCGGGATGCCATTCGTTCCGGATGAAACGGTTCAAGCGCGTCCATTTTTTCACCCATCCCGACAAATTTAATCGGTTTTCCCGTAACGGCCCGGATTGAAAGGGCTGCCCCGCCTCTTGTATCCCCGTCCAGTTTCGTTAAAATTACACCGGTAATACCGAGTTGATCGTTAAAACTCGTTGCAACATTCACCGCATCTTGACCGGTCATTGCATCGACAACAAGAAAAATTTCATCCGGTTTAACCGCTTCTTTTATATTTTTTAATTCATCCATTAAGTTTTCATCAATATGGAGTCGACCGGCTGTGTCAATTAAAACATAATCATGATGTTCTGCTTTTGCATGTTCAATCGCTTTCGCAGCAATTTCGACCGGACTCACCTGATCACCTAGAGAAAAAACCGGCATAGTAAGCTGTTTTCCCAACGTTTGCAACTGATTAATGGCGGCCGGACGATAAATATCCGCGGCAACCAAGAGCGGCTTTCGATTGTAATTTTTCCTGAGTAAATTAGCCAGTTTCCCTGAAGTTGTTGTTTTCCCTGCCCCTTGCAATCCGACCATCATAATTACGGTTGGAGGCTTTGGACTGACAGCAATTTTACTTTGTTCGCCACCCATCAATTCAGTTAATTCTTCTTTAACAACTTTAATCACTTGTTGACCGGGGGTAAGACTTTTCATTACCTCTTGCCCAATTGCCCGTTCACTTACTTTTTTGATAAAATCTTTAACGACTTTTAGGTTGACGTCGGCATAGAGTAAAGCAAGACGGACTTCTCTCATCATTTCTTTCACATCCGCCTCGGTAACTTTTCCTTTACCGCGGATTTTTTGCATGGTTTTCTGCAACCTGTCAGCTAGTCCTTCAAACGCCATAGGTCGACCTCCTAATCTAATTCTTGTATTTCCTTTAGAACATCAAAAATTTCCTTGCTTTCCTCTTTTTTTATATGTTTTTCCAATAAGGAGGAGAGTTTTTTAAACATTTTTTGCCGCATAAGGAATTTTTCATAAAGATGTAGTTTATCCTCGTATTCTTCCAGCATTGCTTCAGTACGCTTGATGTTATCATAAACCGCTTGTCTTGAGACTTCAAATTGTTCTGCAATTTCTCCAAGGGAAAAATCGTCCAAATAATAAAGAGACATGTAATTTTGTTGTTTTGGAGTGAGCAAATCTTGATAAAAATCAAACAAATAATTCATTCTTGTTGTTTTTTCTAACATTGTTTCACCCTCCACTGTTAAGCAAAACACCTTTACACCGCTAATCTTACATAGTTTAAAAGAAAATGTCAATCCGGAATAGGTGAAACTTCCAGGGGCTATCCTAATAGTACAACTTCTAAAATTTTATTGCTAAAAGAATAGGTTCGGTTGATTTTTGGCTTTCTGGACAGCTCCTGGTTAGTTGGACCAAATTGGGCATGTTACGGACACTTATCTCCTACCTTTTGCTTTCTTGGTTGACTTAATCCTTAAGGAAGGAGATTAGTGACCGTTCATGCGGGGCAAGGTGAAACATCAATCTTCTTTGTTTTCATCTGCCAAACCTGCAAATAGACCGTATACATATTGTTCCAAATCAAAGGGTTGCAGATCATCCATTTTTTCTCCAAGACCAACAAACTTTACAGGGATGTTTAATTCTTTTCTAATCGCGATCACAATTCCGCCTTTTGCTGTGCCATCCAGTTTGGTAAGAACGATACCGGTAACATCAGTTGCCTCCTTGAATTGTTTCGCTTGGATCATTGCGTTTTGTCCGGTTGTCGCATCAAGAACAAGCAGTACTTCATGCGGGGCACCGGGGATTTCACGTTCAATAACTCGTTTTACTTTCTCTAATTCTTTCATTAAATTCACTTTGTTTTGCAGTCGTCCGGCTGTATCACATAATAAAATATCGGCCTTACGTGACCGGGCAGCCTGAATAGCATCATACATTACCGCTGCAGGGTCTGACCCTTCATTTTGCTTAATGACGTCTACACCGACCCGCTTGCCCCACACTTCCAACTGTTCAATTGCACCTGCTCGGAATGTATCACCGGCTGCCAACAACACCTTCTTCCCCTCTTGTTTGAATTTATAAGCAAGTTTACCGATGGTCGTCGTTTTTCCCACACCGTTAACGCCAACAAATAAAATGACAGTCAAACCATTATCTTGAATATTTAAGGAAGTAATTTGTTCATCATCGGACTCATAGATATCAACTAATTTTTCCACGATAATTTCTTTTACTTGTGAACTTTCCTGGATATTGCGTCTTTTCACTTCCATTTTTAATTCATCGACTAATTCCAAAACTGTATCAAAACCAACATCGGCCTGAATCAACACTTCTTCAAGTTCTTCAAAAAAATCTTCATCTACTTTTCGATAGCGGGCAACAAGATCATTCATTTTGTCTGAAAAGCTTTGTCGTGTCTTTGTTAATCCATCTTTAAACTTCTCGGTAACCGTTTCTGTTTGTTTCGTCAATTTTTCTTTCAACTTATCAAAAAAACCCATAGCCACACATCCCTTAGCACTGTAATTTACCTTTCCCGTTTTTTAGCCCACATTTGCGGTATCTTCCAAACGAACGGAAACAAGTTTGGATACACCTGATTCCTGCATGGTTACACCATATAATACATCCGCTTCTTCCATCGTTCCTTTCCGATGAGTGATGACGATGAATTGGGTTTCACTGCTGAAATGTTTTAAATATTGGGCGAAACGGTATACATTTGCTTCATCCAAGGCCGCTTCTACTTCATCTAAAATACAGAACGGGACCGGTCTAACTTTTAAAATTGAGAATAAAAGAGCGATTGCTGTCAATGCCCGTTCGCCGCCGGATAACAAACCTAAGTTTTGTAATTTTTTCCCCGGTGGCTGAGCGATAATGTCAACGCCTGTATTCAATAAATCATCCGGCATTGTTAATTTCAATTCAGCTCGTCCACCACCGAACAGCGACTTAAACACGGAATCAAACTGTGACTTGATGGCAGTAAATGTTTCACTGAACCGTTTTATCATCTCGTCATCCATTTCTTCGATGACTTGAAACAATGTATTTTTTGCCGATAGCAAATCATCTCTTTGCTCTGTCAAAAACTTTAATCGCTCTGATATTCTTTCATATTCATCAATGGCACCCAAATTGACAGTTCCTAATTCATCGATCGCCAACTTGATTAATTTTACTTTTTTCTTCGCTTCCTCATAAGCAACCGTCATTGGATATTGCTCTTTTGCTCTTTCAAACGTTAACATATATTCTTCACTTAATGTCGTTAATCGATTTTCAAGATCAACATCCATCCGGTTCAACTTCACTTCTTCATCCGTTAAACTTTGCGTCAATCCTTTATGCTGCCGTTTTAACTCCTTTACTTCCTGCTCTAAGTCTTCCAATGCTTGTTGAAATTCCAGCCGCTGTTTTCGCCGCTCCGCAATTAGTTCAATTGTTTTATTTTTTTCCATGGCTTTTCGTTTCGCTTCTTCGGCAATTTTGTTTTCTCCGGAATGATCGGTTTCCATTTCTTTCATTAGCAGTGACAAATCTTCTTGGTTATTTTTTAGTTGGTTGTGAATTTCTTCATGTCTTTCTTTATTTGTCTGGAGTTGATTTAGCACATGATGAAGTTGTTCTTCCATCTTGGCAATATTTACTTTTAAATTATTTATTTCTTCGGTAATATCCGTTTTTTTCGATTGATCAAGGTTTCGCTTTTCAGATAGTTCGTTAATTAATTGATCGGTTTCCGCAATTTTCGCATTGATTTCCTCGAATACTTTTTCATTCGCTGCCTTTTTGTCCAGCAGGCCGGATATTTCTTCATCGTATGCAACATCTTCCGTATCAAATAAAGTAAGCCGCTCCTGGATGTTTTTTTCGTTCCACTGGATTTCTTTCAGTTGATCCTTTAGTTGCAATTCTTGTTGACGGAGTGTTTCACCTGTTTTTTGAATGGTTTGCAGTTTTTCTTCTTTCTCCTTCATCAGGTGTTTTTTTACTTTTACATCCTTTTCAAGTTTCGTACATTGGTTTTCCATCTCGACAAGTTTTTGTTTTAAGGTATCAAGTTCCAGTTTTCGGCTTAATAATGAACCAGTATTTTTCTTTAAGGATCCCCCGGTCATGGAACCACCCGGGTTCACTACATCCCCTTCTAAGGTAACGATTCGGTAGCGATGTCCGGAAAGTGCTGCAAGATCATTTGCACCGCGAAGATCTTTACTGATAATTACATTTCCGAGTAGATTGTGAATGATGTTTTGATATTTTTGATCATAGTCCAATAATTCAGCTGCGATGCCAATATAACTTGGGTGAGTTTCCAGACGTTCTCGCATGTTTTTTGGTAATTCTTTCGGTTGAATGACAGATAACGGAAGAAATGTCGCTCGTCCATACCCATGAGCTTTTAAAAACTTGATCGCCTGTCTTGCATGTTCTTCTGTTTGAACGACAATATACTGTTGACTGCTCGACAAGGCAACATCCAATGCCACTTGAAAGGATTTTTTAACTTTAATCAGTTCTGCGACAGCACCTTCAATGCCTTGAAGCTGGTCTTTTGCTTTCAAAATTTCCTTAACGCCTTGGTAAAATCCGGAATAGTCTTCTTCCATTTCTTCCAGCAATTCTTTCCGTGACTTTGCCTGTTGGACATATTGAAGAGCTTGATAATATGTTTTTTCAACTTTTTCATATTGTCTTGTCAATTGCTCTAATTGATTTCGCTCATCCCGAAATTGTCCGGCAGTCAGGTCAATTTGTTTTTCCAAGTTAGCAAGTTGTTTTTCCAACTCACCCTTTTTAAAAAGGATTTCATTTCTTTCGGCAATATACTTATGGTTATCATTTCGAAGTCGTTCTTGCTTCAATTTAAGTTGCTCTAATTGCTGGGTAATATGACGATGGTCATTTTTTATAGCAGCTTGTTTGTTCAGCAGTTCAATATAGTCACTCTTTAAAGATTCGATTTTTTCTTCTACATCAACGGAATACGCTGCCAATAATTTTTGTAAATCCTTCAATTTCTCCTTTTCTTCATTTAATCTTGTGCTGGTTTCATTTTTTTGCTGCTCCAAAATGGCAATTTCCTGATCAAGTGCAATTAATTTTTGTTCTCCTTCATCAATTGCCTGCTTGAGCTGGGTTCGAATTTGATCGGCATTTTTTTTCCGCTCTTTTAAAACTTCCCGTTTCCCTTCCAATTTTTCCAATTCTTCACTCGTAATCAGCAACAAATGTTGTAGTTGATCAATTGATTCATCCAAAGCTGTCATTTGATCACGCAACCGGGTCACATTCGCTTCTTTTGATTGTAATTGCGTAGATAATTCCAGCTCTTTATCTTTATTTTCTTCTAATTGCTTTTTCTGCTTTTCCCATTTTTCATGAAGCTGTTCAATTTCATACACTAACAAACTGATTTCATATTGTTGCAATTCATCTTTTTTTTGCAAGTAATCTTTTGCCATGGAGGCTTGAATTTTTAAAGGTTCCTCTTGAGCTTCCAATTCATGAATGATATCCCGAACTCTGTTCAAATTTTCTTCAGTTTCTTTTAATTTCACTTCAGCCTTCTTTTTCCTTGTTTTATATTTTAAAACACCGGCTGCCTCCTCAAAGATCGTTCTTCTTTCTTCGGATTTACTGTTTAAAATTTCTTCCACTTTTCCTTGGCTAATAATTGAAAAAGAATCCCTTCCAAATCCGGTATCCATTAATAAATCGACGATATCTTTCAGGCGACATGGCTGTTTATTAATAAAGTACTCACTTTCACCTGAACGGTACATTCTTCTTATAATACACACTTCATTGTAATCGATCGGCAAAAAATGGTCCTCATTTTCCAATGTTAACGAAACTTCGGCAAAATTGAGCGGCTTTCTCGTATCGCTTCCGGCAAAGATGATATCCTCCATTTTGCCGCCACGCAATGATTTCGCAGACTGTTCTCCTAATACCCAGCGAATCGCATCGGTGATATTACTTTTCCCACTGCCATTTGGCCCTACTACGGCTGTAACACCCGGAACAAAATCGACCGAAATTCTCTCCGCAAAAGATTTAAAACCAACTAATTCCAAACGTTTGAGAAACATCTAGCCCCTCCTAACTACTATTGTCATGATTCCGGCGTTTTGGACAGTTTCGTTAACGCCATATGGGCTGCTTTTTGCTCAGCCTCTTTTTTTGATTTTCCAACACCCGTACCTAAGCTTTGATTATTTAATTTTACTTGTGTAACGAATTCTCGATTGTGTGCAGGGCCTTTTTCAGCGAGAATTTCATATTCAAGTGTACCCAAACCATCTCGTTGAACAAGTTCTTGCAATTGGCTTTTATAATCCATCACATGAGAAAAAGCACCTTGTAGTATTTTAGGAAAAACGACCTTCTCTAAAAACTTGACAACTGTTTCCAACCCTTGATCCAAATAGGTGGCTCCAATAAAAGCTTCAAAAGCATCAGCAAGTAATGCGGGACGTTTTCTTCCGCCGGTTAATTCTTCGCCTTTACCAAGGCGCATCAAATCACCAAAGTCTAACTCCTGAGCAAAAGATAAAAGAGAAGGTTCACAAACAATTGCCGCCCGTAACTTGGTCATATCGCCTTCTTCCATCATCGGGTACGTTTTATAGAGAAAATCGGAAACCGTTAATTCTAAAACAGCATCCCCTAAAAATTCCAAGCGCTCATTATCTTCTCTTCTTTTTCTGCGATGCTCATTCACATATGATGAATGGGTAAAAGCCTGTACGAGTAAAGCTTCATTTTGGAAATGGATACCGACCCTATCTTGAAACTCTTTAAATTTATTTTCCAATTGGTTTTTATTCATGTCTTTCGTCCGTTTTATTTTTGTCATTGATTTACACCTCTTGTTTTATACAATCAAGTTTAGACTACCAAAGTCATACTCGTAAAGATATTTTTTCACCTTTTATTTTTGCCAAAGATTTTTTCCTTTAGACGGCGCAAAAGACGCATCGTTACTATTAAAATCATAACCGAAAAATGACGTTTCTGTGAAGAGGCACCACGCTTTACTCTTCAGAATCTGCAATTCCGAGTTTTTTAAAATAAATCCCTAAATCAATAGAAAACACCTCACTTTTACAAGTGAAGTGTATTCGTCAATACTATTTAATTATAAATCACTTGGATTGATTTACAACAAGTATTCCAAATTAAAGTTTACTTTCTATGTAAGATACAGCATCTCCTACAGTAACAATCTTTTCTGAATCTTCATCAGAAAATTGCAGACCAAATTCATCCTCTAGTTCCATGACTAATTCGACTACATCAAGGGAGTCTGCACCAAGATCTTCCTTAAAAGTGGCTTCAGGTGTAACTTTTGATTCATCAACCCCAAGGCGGTCAACAATTATTTTCGTTACACGTTCCAGTACGTTCGACATTACTTCACCTCCCCTCAAGTATTATATATAAATAGACAAATAATATAAAGGGTAAGTTAAAAAAATTTTACCCTAGTATCCAAATTTTTCAAGCTCTGAAAATTCCAACTTCTTATCTTTAAAATTACATGTACATCCCGCCGTTTACATGAATCGTTTGACCGGTAATATAACTGCTTTTCTCTGATGCCAAGAAAGCAACAACATAGGCAATATCTTTCGGTTCACCAAGTCTTGCCAAGGGAATCTGCTTATATAACTCCTGTTTTACGTCCTCCGGTAATTTGTCAGTCATATCCGTTGTGATAAAACCGGGTGCAACGGCGTTTACAGTAATATTACGCGGTGCTAATTCTTTTGCCGCCGTTTTTGTTAAGCCGATGATTCCTGCTTTAGCAGCTACATAGTTTGCTTGACCGGCATTTCCGCTTACGCCAACAATCGAAGAAATATTGATGATTCTTCCTTTCCGTTGTTTCATCATTTGACGTGAAACAGCTTTTGTCGTTAAAAAGACGCTTTTAAGATTCGTATTTAAGACATCGTCCCAATCACTTTCTTTCATACGCATCAGCAGTTGGTCTCTGGTAATTCCCGCATTATTTACTAAAATATCAAGTGAACCAAACATATTCACCGTTTCTTTTACCATTTGTTCAACTGCTTCACTGTTAGCCACGTCTGCTTGAATTGCAGCACTTTCTCTTCCAATTGAACGAATTTCATCAGCCACTTGTTCAGCCAGTTGTTTATTACCGGCATAATTCACGACAATATTTGCTCCATTTCTTGCAAGTTCCAAAGCAATTTCCTTCCCGATTCCCCGAGAAGCACCTGTGACCAGTGCGGTTTTACCAGCTAAAGTCATGACTTCCCTCCTTCAAGTTCTCGAACCGTATGATTGATACTCTCTTCATCAAATATTGCAAAGGTATGAACGGTACGATCGATTTTCTTCACCAACCCGGTTAAAACTTTCCCCGGACCAATTTCAATAAATGTATCTACACCATTTTCAAGTAAATATCGAATGGAATCTTCCCAAAGTACCGGTGAAAACAACTGTTGAACTAATAATTGTTTTATTTCCTCTGCATCTTGGACCGGTTTTGCCGTTACATTTGATATGACCGGAATCTCGGCATTTCGGATGTTGACAGTCGTCAGCAATTTATGTAATCGGTTTGAAGCCGGCTCCATTAACCGGGAATGAAAAGGTCCGCTGACTTCTAACGGAATGGCCCGTCTCGCACCGTTCTCTTTAGCCAGCTCACAAGCCTTATCGACCCCATCTTTTGTCCCTGAAATGACAATCTGTCCGGGACAATTTAGATTAGCCAGTTGAACAGACCCAACCGTTTCTGTTACTTTTTCCGTTATTTCAGTCAGTTTTTCGCGGTCCATCCCTAATATTGCCGCCATTGTTCCTTGCCCGTGCGGTACCGCCTCTTCCATAAATTCTCCACGTTTATGAACGATTTGGACACCATCTGTAAAGGACAAAGCATTTGCTGCTACAAGTGCAGTATATTCCCCTAAACTATGGCCGGCAACAAAATCAGGTTTAATGTTAAACTCGGTAAACTTTTGCAAAATGGCAATACTTGTTGTTAATAACGCAGGTTGGGCATTTGTTGTCAATGTTAATTTTTCTTTTGGTCCTTCAAAAATGACCGAAGAAAGCGGAAACTGCAGTGCTTTATCAGCCTCCGAAAAGATGTCTGCCACTTTCTGGTCACTCACAGCAAGTTCTTTCCCCATTCCGACCGTCTGGGAACCTTGTCCCGGAAACAGCAATGCAATTTTCCCCATGAAACGGCTCCTTTCTCTATTTCCATTTTGAATAGATAAATATTTATTTACTTATGTCTTTAACAGCTTCAGCAATCTTAAGAGGAACTTCACCCATTACCATATCTCTTGTTTGACGTATGGCATGGAAAAAAGCTAATTCATCCGAAGAACCATGTGCTTTTACGACAGGTGCTTTTAAACCGAAAAGTGAAGCACCTCCATATTCCGAGTAGTCCATTTTGCTTTTTAATTTTCCTAAATCAGACTTAATGACAGCTGCCGCCATTTTTGTTTTGAAATTGCTCATCAATACTTCTTTGACCATTTTGAATACAGATGATGCAGTCCCTTCAATCGTTTTTAACACCATATTGCCGGTAAAACCGTCAGTAACGGCAACGTCACAAACACCATTCATCAATTCTCTTGCTTCAATATTACCGATAAAATTTAATTTTGCATCGCTTAATAATTCATATGCTTGTCTAGTTAATTCATTGCCCTTTTTTGACTCTGTCCCGATATTCAACAAACCGACCCGCGGATTTTTTATCCCCCGCACTTTTTCATTATAAATTGCACCCATATAGGCATATTGTAAAAGATGAGACGGTTTTGCATCAGCATTGGCACCAACATCTAACAGTAAAAAACCCTTTCCGTCAATCGTCGGTAATGTTGGTGCCAGGGCAGGACGTTCAATTCCATCAATTCTCCCGACGATAAACAAACCGCTTGCCATCAACGCTCCTGTATTTCCGGCAGAAATACAAGCGTTACACCGTCCTTCTGCAACCTCTTTTGCCATTAGAACCATGGATGCATCTTTTTTCCTGCGAACGGCACGGACCGGTTCGTCTTCACCTGAAATCACTTCTTCTGTATGAATCATGTGAATCCTGTCGCTTGATGAAAGATATGGTTTTATCTTTTTTTCATTGCCAATTAATGTAATATGTAAATCCGGGAAATTTTCGATTGCTTTGAGCGTCCCTTTTATTACTGCTTCAGGAGCATGATCGCCACCCATTGCATCTATCGCTATATTCATTTTTGCACACCTTCTTTATGTTTTGGACGGTACATGTGAAATTCACCTTTAAATACGAGTTCGTGATTCACAAAACTTTCCACATGAACAACAGTTCTTCCTTTTTCCATCTCTTTCTCTACTACTTTCGCTTTTGCAATAACTCGTTCCCCTAATTTCACTTGGCGAATAAATTGAATATTGCTTTTTATCGTCAAGGCCAATTCATCATTTATGACTGCAACGGCAAGGGAGTTTGCTTGAGCAAACAAATGATGTCCACGAGCAATGTTATTTCGCTTAAAAACATGTTCTTCTTTAATATCCAATAGAGAAATAGCGTGCTCATCCAGCTCGATGTCAATAATTTCTCCAATGACTTCTTCAATTGGTAAAGATCGTACTTCTTCTGAAAAATTCTTTTGTGCAACATTTTTAATACGTTCTCGAAGTTCAGGTATATTTAACTCTAACCGGTCCAGCCTGATGGTTTGAATGCTGACTGAAAACTTTTCAGCCAATTCTTCATCGGTAACAAATGGATTTTCCAAAATGGTTTCTTTTAAGAGCCTTTGTCGTTCTTTTTTATTTAGTCTCATACTTACTCCACTCTGATTTTATGACTAGGTACTAATAGTAGTATATATAAGCAAAAAATAGAATGCAAGGAAAAAATTTAATAAGCCTTCAGGATCATAACTTTCATTTCGAAAATACCTGTTTCTCAATCAATCGAGTTTTTCCCCGGACATGACGCCTGACTCCACAATATAGTTTCGTAAATAGAGATATTCAGGATCGTTCCAAAAAGCAGGGGATTCAATCAAGTGATAGGCATCTTGTCTTGCCGTTTCTAAAGCCCGATAGTCATGAACCATATCTGCCACTTTAAATTCCGGTAAGCCGCTTTGCTTTTTACCAAAAAAGTCACCCGGTCCACGTAATTCTAAATCTTTTTCGCTCAATACAAAACCATCCGTTGTTTCCGTCATAATTTTCATCCGTTCTTTCCCAACTTCGGATTTCGGTTCGGCTAACAAAATACAATAAGACTGGTGTTCAGCGCGTCCAACTCTGCCCCTTAATTGATGTAATTGTGCCAACCCGAAACGTTCCGCATCATAGATCACCATCATGGTTGCATTAGCGACGTTCACACCGACTTCCACAACCGTTGTCGAAACAAGAATCTGCACTTTATTCTCGCTAAACAATTTCATCACATCGTCTTTTTCATCCGAGCTGAGCCGGCCGTGCATTAACCCGACTCGGTAACGGCCACGAAAATATTGAACAAGCTGGGCGTGTACATCAATGGCATTTTGCACATCCAATTTATCTGATTCCTCGATTAGCGGACAAATCACATAAGCTTGTCTACCTGATTGAAGTTCTTTTTCCATCATCGCCAAAACTCGCTCAAACATATTCGGTTTTACCCAATACGTAAGAATCTTTTTCCGGCCTTGAGGCATTTCATCAATGATTGAAACATCCATTTCACCAAAGGCCGTAATGGCAAGCGTTCGGGGGATGGGGGTCGCGGTCAAAAATAAAGAATTAGGATATTCACCTTTTTCCCGTAAAATTCGTCTTTGTTCCACCCCGAAGCGATGTTGTTCATCAGTGATGACAAGTCCTAATTTTCTAAAGTTAACTTCATCTTGTATTAATGCATGGGTCCCCACCACAATAGAAACAGTTCCGTCAAGTAATCCCTGCAAAATTTCTGCTCTTTCCTTTTTCTTTGTTGAACCGGTAAGCAGGGCAACTTGTATATGAAATGGAGAAAACATCGCTTGTAAACTATTCGCATGTTGTTCGGCTAAAATTTCTGTCGGTACCATTAATGCAGCTTGAAAACCCGCCGTAACAGCAGCATACAAACTGACGGCGGCAACAACTGTTTTTCCGGAACCGACATCACCTTGGAGCAAACGGTTCATGCGATACGGAGACCGTAAATCTTTCAAAATTTCGTTTATGACTCGTTTTTGTGCATTTGTTAAAGGATATGGCAATGCAGCAATAAATCTTTTTAATAATTCATTTTTGTAGGGAATTTCTACACCTTGCTGATTTTCTCGCTCAAATTTCCTTAAAGCTTGCATTTTTAATTGAAACAGTAAAAACTCTTCATAAACAATCCTTCTGCGGCCTTGCTTTATATCCAATGCATTTTGTGGAAAATGCAATGCCCGGACGGCTTGTTTTAATGAATAAAGACGATATTGTTTTAGCAAATGAGGGGGCAATGTTTCTTCGATTTCATTTCCAAATTGCTCAAATGTCAGGCGAATAAATCGTTTCAAACCTTTGACGGTTAAATTGCCTTTAACTGAATAGACCGGTTGGAAATCAATGGCATTTGTATGGATCGTTGAACCGAGGTGATAAGAAATGACAGAGATTTGTTGTCGGTGTCGATTCCACTTTCCTGTAACAGTAATCGTCTCATTTATATTGATTTTGTTTTTTAAATAGGCCTGGTTAAAAAAGACAGCTGTGACCACATAATTTTCAACCATGATCTTGATCGATAATCGTGATTTTTTACGACCGTAATAGCTAAGTAAAGGTTGACTGATCACTTTTCCTTCAACAGTGACTCGTTCATCATGCCCGACTTCGGCCAAATCACGAATCCGGTTATCATCATAGCGGTAAGGAAAATACATGAGTAAATCTTCAACCGTGTAAATGTTTAAATCAGCCAGTAATTGTACCGCTTCCGTTCCAATTCCTTTTACCATGCTTACCGGTTGTTTCAATCTTGCACCCACGTTATTTTTCTCCTCCGGCATGAATTTCTTTTTGAATTTTTAAGGCTGTCGGCGTTACGGCAAGGCCGCCTTGTGCTGTTTCTCGCAAACTGGACGGCATCATCTTCCCGACACGAAACATAGCTTCAATGACTTCATCACAAGGGATTTTACTCTCAATTCCTGCCAGTGCCATATCGGCGGCAACAATTGCATTGGCTGCCCCCATCGCATTTCTTTTTATACACGGAACTTCAACAAGTCCTGCAACAGGATCACAAACCAACCCGAGCATATTTTTTAACGTAATGGCCATTGCATGAGCGGATTGTCTTGGTGTCCCCCCGGCCATCTCAACAATTGCCGCACTTGCCATTCCACTCGCTGAACCGACCTCTGCCTGACAACCGCCAGCCGCTCCGGAAATAAACGAGTTATTGGCCACAACATACCCGAAAGCACCTGCAGTAAACAAAAATTCAATCATCTCTTGCCGAGACGGATGAAATTTATTTTTGACAGCAAACAATGTTCCGGGAACAACCCCGGCGCTACCGGCAGTCGGCGTTGCACAAATCATTCCCATCGCCGCATTTACTTCATTTGTTGCCACCGCCATACTTACCGCTTGAAGTAACAAATCGCCTGATAAATGATTACCTTTTTCAATGTATTTTTGCAAAAGTACTGCATCGCCTCCGGTTAATCCGGAATGTGAAGTTACCCCGGACAAACCTTTCTGAACCGCATTTTCCATTATTTGAAGATTTTTATCCATTTGGGCAATAATTTCTTCACGACTTTTCTTTGTTACTAACATTTCTTGTTCAATCATAATATGACTGATCTTTTTATTTTCTTTTTCCGCAAGTTCAACTAAATCACGGACTGTTTTGAAAAGCATATACATCCCCCTATCTTCTTGTAAGTTCTTGCTGTCTGTTACTCTACAATTCTCGCAACTTGCAGGATATTCGGTAATGCATGAATTTCGTCCATTATCTCGTTATTAATATTTTCATCAAGTTCTAACACCATTAAAGCCAACTTCCCTTTTTCTTTCCGGGAAACCTCCATATGGCCGATGTTGATCTCATGTTTTGCCAGGATATTAGCTACATTAGCAATACAACCAAACCGATCATTGTTAAGAATGACGATGGCAGGATTATCCCCGGTTAATTTTAATTTAAATCCGTTTATTTCCGCTATTTCGATCTTCCCGCCACCGACAGAAATACCGACAACTTCAAGTTCACCCAATTCATCGCCTACTACAATTTTTGCGGTATTTGGATGGTCGGGAATCCCTTGTTCGATAAAAAATGCATAATCCAGTCCTTCTTCTTTGGCAATTTCAAAAGACCTGATAAGTCTATCATCAAATGTATCAAAATTTAACAGACCCCCGACAATGGCAACATCTGTTCCATGACCTTTATAAGTTTCGGCAAAAGATCCATACAAATGAATATGTGCCCATTTGGGTCTTCTACCAAACAAGTTTCTGGCAACTTTTCCAATCCGGAGTGCACCGGCTGTATGCGAACTGGATGGACCGATCATAATTGGACCAATAATATCAAAAACACTGCGGAATTTCACACGAATGCCTCCCTCGTAGGTCATATTCTTTAAAATCAACATAAAATAAATTATATACATTTCTAATCATATTATATTAATATGAAAAATCAAATGTAAATGAGTACAAAAAGAAAAAGGTCCCGAAATAAAGGACCTTTGGTTATAACAATTATTCCACAGAAAAAATAAATTGATAGAGCGGCTGCTTTCCATCATGTATTTCAATTTCAACTTCCGGAAACTTTTCTTCAACAAATTGGATTAAAGCTTTTGTCTGTTCTTCTGTTGCTTCTTCACCTTTGATGATTGTTAAAATCTCACTATCTTCATCCAACATTTTATTTAATAATTCTTTCGCAGTAACATTTAAGTCACGATTGGATACAACGATGGAGCCTTCTTCAATTCCCATATAATCATCTTTTTTAATCGTTAAGTTATCAATCATCGTATCACGGATCGCAAAAGTGATTTGACCTGATTTTACAGTTTTCAAAGCATCATTCATTGCTTTTTCATTTTTTTCAGCATCTACACTCGGATTAAATGCAAGTAAAGCTGCTAACCCTTGAGGAACTGTTTTAGAAGGAATGACAATTACTTGCTGGTCGCAAACGTCCCTTGCCTGTTCAGCGGCTAAAATAATATTTTTGTTATTTGGTAAGATAAAAACTTTTTCAGCATTCACTTGTTCAATAGCTCTCACGATATCCTCGATGCTTGGATTCATCGTTTGACCGCCTTCAATCACTACTTCGGCCCCGATACTTTTAAAAAGATCACGAATACCGCTTCCCATTGAAACAGCTACAATCCCGTATTCTGACGGTTGTTTTTGCTGTTCCTGAACAGTATTCACCTTGTCATTTTCGAGTATCGTTGTATGCTGCTGACGCATATTTTCGATTTTCAGATTAATAAGGTCACCGTATTGTTGTCCATATGTAAGAACAACACCGGGTTGTTCTGTATGAATATGTACTTTTGCAAGTTGATCATCGGCAATAACAAGAAGAGAATCACCATATTCACTTAAATCATTGCGAAATTTTTCCTCTGAAAACGGGTGATTTTTCAATTTACTATCCTTAAATTTTACCATGAATTCGGTACAATACCCGTATACAATGTCTTCGGTATTTATAAAGCCTTGCACACTTTTATGGTGTTCTTGTTTGACCAGTTGATCCATTGAAACCTCAGCAGTTGTCAGCTCATCAACCTTTTCACCTTTTAATTGAGCAAGAAATCCTTCATAAACAAAAACGAGACCTTGCCCACCACTGTCAACAACCCCGACTTCTTTTAGAACCGGTAGCAGTTCGGGCGTCCGTTTTAATGATGCTTTTGCCTCTTTAACGACTTCTTCCATTAAAACAGTCATGTCCGTTGTTGTTTTGCTAACCTCTAAAGCTTTTTTTGCGGAATCTTTGGCAACTGTAAGTATCGTCCCTTCCACGGGTTTCATAACAGCTTTATATGCAGTTGTAACTCCTGCATTAAGTGCTTCAGCAAAATCTGTTATGTCAAGTGATTCTTTCGCTTCGATCGCTTTTGCAAAACCCCGAAATAGCTGTGATAGAATCACTCCGGAATTCCCGCGGGCACCCATGAGTAAACCTCTGGATAAAGCTTGCCCAACCTTTCCTACATGAGGCACAATATTGTTTCTAACTTCTTTTGCCCCTGACTGAATGGATAAATTCATGTTTGTACCTGTATCACCGTCAGGAACAGGGAAGACATTTAAAGAATCTACATATTTAGCGTTTTGAGACAAACGATTTGCTCCATAGAAGATCATTTCTGCAAAACGTTTCCCATCTATCATAGTAATAGACACTAATTTTTCCTCCTTACCTACGGGTTCGTTACCCGAACACCTTGGACAAATATATTGACAGAATCAGCTTTTAAACCAATTGTTTGTTCAAGTACATATTTTACTTTTGATTGAACATTATGAGCAACTTCAGAAATTTTTGTTCCATAACCAACAATAATATACAAATCGATATGCGTAAGGTCATCTTCTTGTCTTACAATGACGCCTTTTGAATAATTTTCTTTCCGTAATATTTCTGAAATTCCATCCTTAATTTGATTTTTTGAAGCCATTCCTACAATACCGTAACAATCTACAGCAGCACCACCACAAATTTGTGCAATGGTTTCATTTGAGATTTCAATATGTCCGTAATTCGTTTTCATTTCAATGGACATGACAGGTTCCCCCTTTTCAGTTTCAACTGCTAGATTTATTTTACTATAACAATCCTCATTTTAAAAGACAAGCTGTCCCTTAATAATATAAACGTGAACGGAAACAAGATGTCAAGCACTTTTTCAAGCTGTTGCATTATTGTATAATATATGGTAAAGTATTTTAGTATCTTTAACAATTCGTTTTCATATTGTATAACGGTTTTAAGTAAGGAGGGGACATAAATGGCTCGCAAATGCATTGTTACAGGTAAAAAGGCTTCTTTTGGTAACGCACGATCCCACGCACTGAATGCTAATCGCCGTAAATGGGGCGCTAATTTACAAAAAGTTCGTATTTTAGTAAACGGGAAACCAAAACGTGTATACGTTTCTGCTCGTGCTCTAAAATCCGGGAAGGTTGAACGTGTTTAATAAAGAAAGGGCATCACAAAAATAAGTAGTTCAGTTTTGGAGTACAAAATGTAAAAAAACATTCCAAAACGGACTACTTATTTATTATGAATTCGTTACATAAATAGAACATCAATTCGTAAGGTTTTGGCATATACTTTTGGCTTTTATAAGGAAAAAGCATATATTGTGGTATTATTTAAAAAGATACTATTCAACTAACGGAGCGGGAATGGAAATAGCTTAATTAGTTGTATTTGAGGGGGATTTAAAATGTACAAGCACATAATTTGGGATTTTGATGGAACTCTTTTTGATACTTACCCAGTGATGGCAAAAGTATTTAAGGAATTACTTCGAGAAAAAGGGATAGAAGAACCATTAGAGGAAATTTTGAAACAAATGAAGGTGTCTGCTTCATCCGCATTAAGATACTATGAAAAAAAGTATCAAATAGGCAAAGAATTTGTAACAGAATATAAAAAGCGAAAAAGAGAATCAGAATTTGAATTATCTAAACCATTTGAAGGAATTGAAGAAATTTGTAAATACATTCATTCAACAAATAGAAAAAATTATATACTTACCCATCGAGGAGACTCTACGATTGAGTTACTGAAAATTTATGATTTACACAGTTATTTTTCTGATTTTATAACATCAAAACAAGGTTTTGAGAGAAAGCCAAGTCCTGATGCAATTTATTATCTTATTAACAAATATAATATGAATCATTCGGAAGCTATAATGATTGGTGATAGGGATTTAGATTTATTATCAGGAAAAAACGCTGGGATAAGTACTTGTTATTTTACTGATGGCAATGAAAAAAATGATAACGCTGATTTCATAATTAACAACTTTCAGCAATTGTACACTATTCTTTGAATTGAACAGTAAACAATTAAATTGTATAGAGCTTGGAGGTTTCCCCAAGCTCTTTTGTGTTTTATTTAAAGTAGATAATGTCGTTCCAATCAAATTGTCTATCTGTGATACCTAATCGTTGAGCAGGTGTTAACTTCTTGCCTCCCATTTTTATTGGACGAATGAAGTTATAATAGGTCCTGAGAATTGTTACAACATACTGAGCGTATTTAGGATTGAAGTTGGCATAAATATAACTCTTCTTATCCCCGCGAGCTGTGGTTAATGGTCTTTCTAAAAATGATATTCTCCTTCTAACTTGTTGAATAAAGCTATTCGATGAGTGGTCATTAACATTTAATAACATCGCTGCAATTTCACTAGGTTCATAAGAAGATAAATCTGTGGTGCAATCTACTGTATGAAATCCTTTATCTTTTGATGTTAAAGGATGTTCCAATGGATTGTTGGCATATACATTATAACGGTATCCATCTTTTGTTCTTTCATCGTGAAAACGGTGATTATGAAGAACTTCCGTTAAATAATGTAGTGACAATTTACGCAAACTTTTCGTCTCTATACCCCGTGAACTTCCCCAACTTATTAAGTTCTCTTTTGCTTCATCATATTCTTTTTCACATTGACCACGACTCTTTGTTTTATCAACTTGGCTAACAAAATGATGAGCATCGCTTAAACCAACCTCTTTAGTAAATACTCGATAGAAGGCATTTCTGATGGATTTATCATCATCGCTAATCATTCGCCATTCTTTTGCGTTAACTAACTGTTTTATTAACCAATAGTGAGCAGCGTTCGTATAACCAGCCCCAACGTGTAAACCATCAACGTATTGACTCCGTTTGTTTATCTTATCCAGATTGTATTTGTATTCACCAAAATCCTCTGTATCGTTGGCAGATGGTTCCTGTGGGTAGTAGGACCAGTCTAGCCTGTCATTTTTACGGCAAAAGGTATTTAGATGGTCCTCCTTATATCGGATAGTGTCATTCTCCAATTCTTGAAGCGTAATATCCCAATCATATGCAATATCGGAACGGAACACATACCGAGAAAATACTTCTGCTGTTACGACAAGATGGGTTTGAAGTTGTATATTTTCCATCCCGACGTACTTTTTTGCACTTTGTCCTTTCTTTCTAACGTTATTCAGATAATAGTGCATCTTGTCGGTATTAAGCCACATCTGGTTAAAATTCATTGATTGTAATGGTTTGGTTTCATAACGTTCCAAAAACTCCAAACAGCGTCTATAAATCCACTCTAGCTTATGATAATAAGTTCCGACTCCTATCTGTAATATTTCACAGGTACGACTAACAGAAACTTTCCCTACTAGCATCCTCGCGAAGATTGGTAGTATATCGTTCTTCTTTTGATGGTAAGTAGTAGCACTCTCACGTTTCGGAAGTACATTGGTAAACTTCTTACACGTTTTACATTGATACCGTTGGGAATTAGCTTTATTTTTCCCTCGCTTATAAAACTTCTTAGGTTCGGCAAATGGAGTTGTTCCATCTTCAGAGCAATCTTCTCTGTGAAATTGATAGTCTGGTTCTATATCTTGTATACTTCCAATCCTAACTAAACGTTTTATTTCCTCAGCTAAAGACCAATTTGATACTGGTGATGAATAACAATTAAGTGAAATACCATTCCCTAAAGGGTTGTCGTTGCAGTATAGCCCTTTAGTGTTATCCTTTGATGTTCCAGTCATTTTGTAACGACTAGGTTTCCCCTTAATTTCTTCAAAACGCACCTGTTCTTGACCGAAGTTATGGCAATATGGATTGATACAATAGTTGTATTGAATTGAATGAGATTCACCATTTAATGTGAATGTAGTCGGAAGATAGAGCATAGGATTGTATCTAGTGGCAAACTTCTTTGGATTTAATAAATCATACTGCATATGCCTGTCCTCAATTTCCTGTTGAGAGATTGGTACATCTACTTGAACAATTACATCATCCTTAGTAGCTAACCTTTTAAGTTTTGCCATAATAAAATCCTCATTTCGCTTTTACTTTCACTTTATCTTCAATACCCATCTTTTGCACAATCCGTTTATTGTTTCGCTTGTTCTCAATCCATTCAATAAACTTCTTATCTAGGAGAATGTTCGTTAGGAAAAAATCGACTGCTTCACTTTCTGTTCGCTCCGCATATTCAGCATATTGTTTCACGATTTCCCTTGATTGCTCGGAGATTTCCCAATTTACCTTCTTGGCATTATTATTTTTCGGTTCTAAAAATCGCATATTAAATCACCTCGTTTTAGTACAATGTTTCGCACCTATTATCGTAATATAAATCACACGACTACAATATCTATTTCAGTGTCTGCGAATCGGGGTGTCATTTAGTATACCATTATTGACATAAAATGAGAAAAAATACCTATATACCAATAAAAAATAGGGATGCGAAATCATTTACGATTTTACATCCCTTTTTGTATGTGTTTTTAGTTTTTGTACCTCTAAAGTGAACTACTTAATCACAAAAAGATGTCCTTTTTATTTTTCAACTGAAATTAAAATTAGCGTTCAACAGCTGAAATATGTATAAATAAAAAGACAAGAAAAAACCTTTGTCAGATTCATTCCAACAAAGGTTCAGTAAGTGATCTTTTCTTACTTATCCTTTTTTAAAAGTACCTAATATCGCTCTTATAAACCCACCAAGAAATCTAGGTAATTTAATTGTGTAAAATTTCAATGAATATTCCCTCCCCGATACAAACAATAGGATCCGTAGACATATGACTATCCGAATATATCCCTATCATATTCCCAATATATCCGAAAAGTACATTTCAATGAATAAAATAGGCTTGTTTTTCCTAATCGTCACAACTTCTTATTACTAATAATATGCCATTTGTAAATGAATAAGTACCGAAATCATAAATAAGTTCATTACTTATACATAATGTCGATCCGAAAAAAATATGACGATTTTTCAAAGGATATTTAAAGCCTTCCAACGTCAGATTTTCGACCATTTTTGTAACGGGAACAAAGGAAATATATGGTTTAGCAGAAGACTTCTTTATTTCAAATGTACCGGGATTTTTAATTTCTATTTCATTTTTTTGATCAATAATCATGATGGAAATAGACGGGTCTTTTTCAGCTGAAACACTAAAAAGTTGAATGTTTGCCAAAAAATGATCAAGTCTTCCGCCGGTTGCACCGAAAATACGAATGATTTCAGGTTTCAGCTTTAAAGCATGTTGTAAAGCTAATTCCATATCGGTTTCATCCTTTTCTGACGGATATTTTAGAAGATGTATATTCTTATCTTTCAGTGCATGAAGCGTCTCTTTTGAGATGGAATCAAAATCGCCAATCGCCATATCCGGATGGATGCCTCTTTCCATTAAATAATTTGTTCCTCGATCTACACCAATCCACTTTATCTTTGTTTCAGTTTCATACTCTTCAAAATCAGTGAGGAATCGTTCCGGGCCACCGGCAACAATATGTACAATCATTGAACTTCACTGACTCTTGTTCGAATCATCTCAATGGCTTGTACCCGGTTTTTATTATTAAATATATAAGAACCGGCAACTAACACGTCTACACCTTTTTCCACACACTGTTTTGCGGTTTCATCATTAATGCCGCCATCAACCTCAATTTCAAATGTTAAATTTTGCTCATCTTTCCATCGCTTCACTTGTTCAATCTTTTTTAATACATTAGGTATAAAAGTTTGCCCGCCAAATCCCGGGTTTACTGTCATTAATAAGACTAAATCGATATCTGTTAAAACATCACGGATCATTTCTACGGGAGTCGCGGGATTTAAAACAACACCGGCTTTTATCCCTTGCTCTTTTATTTGATAAATGGTGCGATGGAGATGTCGACAACTCTCTGTATGAACCGATATAATATCAGCACCGGCACGGACAAAATTTTGAATATATTTTTCCGGATTTTCAATCATTAAATGGACATCAAATGGTAAAGAGGTGACCGGTCTTATTGCTTCAACAATTAACGGTCCGATGGTAATGTTTGGGACGAAATGACCATCCATGACATCAATATGAATATAATCCGCACCGGCTTTTTCTACATCTTTCACTTCTTTCCCTAAAATTGAAAAATCAGCTGACAATATCGATGGTGCAATTTTGATCATTTTTCATACCTCGGCTTTCTTTGTCTGATTTCTTCTAAAAAGGATAGATAGTGCTGATAGCGATAATCTTTAATAGCTCCATTTTTCACAGCTTCTTTGACCGCACAGTCCGGTTCTTTTAAATGGAGACAACCCCGAAATTTGCAGTCATTGATACGTTCCTTCATTTCAGGAAAAAAGAACGACAATTCCTCCACCTCAATGGTTTTAAATTCCAATGAGCTGAAGCCGGGGGTATCAGCGACCAGCCCCCCGCCAATTTCCAATAATTCCACATGTCTAGTAGTATGTTTGCCACGCCCCAAATGTTTGGAAATCGCATTCGTTTCCAGTTTCAAGTCAGGCCGGAGTGCATTTAACAAAGATGATTTGCCGACACCGGATTGACCGGCAAAAACGGAAATTTTATTTTTTAGGATCGGGAAAAATTGTTGCATACCTTCTCCTTTTGTTGAAGAAGCAAGGGCAACTTCATAGCCTAATTGTTTATAATCATTGACAAAATTTTCCATGTTAACCAATTCACGTTCATTCAGAAGGTCGATTTTTGTAATGACAATAACCGGACGAATGTGGTTCGCTTCGATTAACACTAAAAAACGATCCAATAGTGTTGTGTTAAAATCAGGATTTTTGGCAGAAAAAATGAGAATAGCTTGATCAACATTGGCAATTGGTGGTCGAACCAGTTCATTTTCCCGCTCTTTTATATCGAGAATATATCCTTCTTGCCTGTTTTCTGCAATAAATTCAACATTATCCCCGACTAACGGATTTATTTTATTTTTCCGAAAGACACCTCTTCCCCGGCATTGAAAAATACCTTCATCCGTTTTAACATAATAAAAACCACTTAATGCTTTAATTATTTTTCCTTCCGGCATAGCATCACCCTTTTATTATATTTATTGTTATTCATATGGAACGACTTGATCTTGAACAACTTGGTTATCGATAACAACTTTATATCTGCCGCTTGAATTTGGTTGAATCACGAGATCAAACCTTTTCCTCGTTGTTTCTGTCATATCAAATGTTTCATAAGGTACTGAAAAGTCATGATTCATGTCATCTATAAAAATTTGCACGTGTTGTACTTGTTTTTCTTCCGGATTCCCTGTATAAGCAACGGAAATATCGATGGTCACCGTTTTCGGCGGCTTTTCTTCTTTTCCTTTTGAAACAACAACATGGACAGTGGCACCCTTTTTTAAAGAAGTTCCGGGTTTTACGTCTTGACTAATCACGTTACCTTTAGGAATCGTATCATGGTATTGTTCTGTTGTTGTTATATTGATACCGGTCGCTTTCATATAATAATTTAAATCTTCTGTTGAATAATTCGTTAAATCTTTTAGTGAAATGCTTTGATCACCTTTACTTACAGTGAAAACTAAATCGGTATCTTCCGGAACAACCTTTTTACCGGGTGCGGGATTTTGGTCAAGAATGATTCCTGCTTCCTTGTCACTGTATTCTTCATTTACCTCGATGCTTTTAAAATTTAATTCTTGTTCAGTTAATAATGCTTGAACCTCGTCAAATTGTTCTCCGCGATAATCTTCCATTTCTATTGTTTCTTTCCCGGTACTGACATAAATCGTAATTTTGCTGCCTTCCGCTTTCATACTCCCTGCTTTTGGATTTGTTTTTATGACGTAATTTTCCCGAATCTTATCATCCGGCTTTTCAATCGTATCACCGATAACAAAATTGGCTTTTTCTAGTTCTTTAATGGCATCATCTAATTTCATATTGCGAACATCGGGAACTTTTACGTCTTTCGCACCAAAAACATCTGTTGTTAATACAAGAATACCCATTAAAATAATAAGTAGGGAAGTGAAAATTAATACAAACGGCCATTTTTTTCGTTTTTGTTTATTTCCCTTTTTTTTCTTTTTATCTTTCTTTCCTTTATCTTTTCCCGAATCATTATCAATCTTAAGCTCTTCCTTTGATTCTTTTGGTTCTTTTATAACCGGTATTACTTTTGTTGCTTCTTCATCTACAGGTAAAACAAATGGAGGCTCGTTGATACGTGACGGGTCAAGACAAGTAAGTAAATCAGCTTTAAACTCTTCAATGTCGTCATATCGGTAAAACGGATCTTTGGCCGTCGCCTTCAAAATAATATTTTCAACAGATTGTGGAATGGACGGATTCCAACTTCGCGGATGAGGAGTTTCAGTTTGCAAATGTTTCAGTGCGATGGAAACTGCCGATTCACCTGAGAATGGAAGTCTGCCTGTTAATAACTCAAATAAAACGATGCCCAAAGAGTAAATATCAGATTTTTTTGTTGCTACTCCGCCCCGAGCTTGCTCAGGAGAGATATAATGAACAGTTCCCAACACAGAATTCGTTTGGGTAATCGTTGTTGATGTCAAGGCAACTGCAATACCAAAATCCGTTATTTTCACATTTCCTTTTTTATCGATCAAAATATTTTGCGGTTTAATATCTCGATGGATAATATTATTTTGATGTGCATGACTAATTGCCGATGTGATTTGCAGTGTAATATCTATGACCTTTTCAATGGGTATGGGAAAATGATTTTGGATATATTGTTTTAAGGTTTCTCCATCAACATACTCCATGACAATATAATAAATGTTGTCTTCTTCACCGACATCATAAATATTAACGATATTCGGATGAACAAGACTTGTGGCAGATTGTGCTTCACGATGAAAGCGGCGAATAAGTTCATCATCATTGGCTAAATCGAGTCGTAAAACTTTGACGGCTACATCCCTCTCGAGAATCATATCACGAGCAAGATATACGTTGGCCATACCTCCCCCGCCAATATATTCGATGATCTTATATCGATCGTTTATTCGCTTGCCAATGAGCATGAATTATCACCTGCTTTCTCGCATTCGCTGTTATGTATGATTGCCAGTGTTATATTATCTTCGCCCCCATTATCATTGGCCAGTTGAATCAATTGATCTGCCTTATCTTCCAATTTTTCATCCAAACTAAGAATTTCGGCAATTTCTTTATCAGATACTTTATTAGACAAACCATCCGTACAAAGAATCAAATAATCACCTATATCAAAATCAACGGTAATTGTGTCAATGGTAACAGATGGTTCTGTCCCCAATGCCCTTAGTAATACATTTTTCCGTGGATGGTGTTCAGCATCTTCTTTTGAAATTTGTCCACTTTTGACCAGTTCATTGACTAATGAGTGATCATCAGTTAATTGACGAAATCCATGTTCATTTAATATGTAACAGCGGCTATCACCAATATGTGCGATAGAGACAAATTTATTTGTGCATAAAGCGGCAACTAAAGTAGTGCCCATTCCTTTACATTCAGGATTTTCGTTGGCATAGGTGTATATTTTTTCGTTGATCTCTTGAATGGCTTGTTGGAACCACATTTCCGTTTGGTCCGGGACTTCTGTATTCGGCGCATTGTTGTCCCACAAGTCTTGAATTAACTCAATTGTCATTTTACTAGCAACATCGCCGGCTAAATGGCCACCCATGCCATCAGCAACCACCGCCAACAGATGTCCTGAATGATTTGTAAAAATACCTACGTGATCTTCATTGTGATTTCTTACTTTTCCTCGATCCGTACGTTGGACAACCTTCATAATTTCACCTCGTTCATATGCCTTAACCAGTTTATTTATCTTCATTTTATACCTTCTATTTCAAAAGTTACACCTTCTTTTGAAAGCATGCAATATAAAAACCATCACTTTTTAAATACTGTGGCAAAATTTCGATCTCATGATGGTGTACAAACGGTCTAATCGCTTGCGGAACCCGCTCGTAAATTGTTTCATCGCCTGCAAAATCCGGATGTTCGGCTAAAAATTTTTCCGTTACGCTCTGATTTTCATCTTGGTCAACTGTACATGTACTGTATACCAATATTCCTCCCGGTTTGACAAGAGGGGCAGCTTGGTTTAATAACTCCAATTGTAGTTTTGTTAAATTTTTAATATCTTTTTCAGTTTTTGTATATTTCACATCCGGTTTTCTTTTCAGTACTCCGAATCCTGAACAAGGCGCATCAACTAATATACGATCAAAGGATTCTTTCTCAAAATGGGTCCCCATTTGGCGACTGTCCGTTTGCTTTGCTCGAATATTCGTTAATCCAAGTCTTGCCGCATTTTGATTAATCAGTTTCACTTTATGCTCATGCAGATCTAAGGCGATAATTTCTCCGGTATTTTCCATTCTTTCAGCCATATGTGTCGTCTTTCCACCAGGGGCAGCACAAGCATCCAGGATTTTTTCTCCTTTTTCCGGTGCCACAACGTAAGCAACGATCATGGAACTTTCATCTTGTATCGTTAGCAAACCGTTTTGAAATGCGAGGGAGTGAACGAAATTACCTTTATCTGCTTTTACCGCCACCGGAATAGAAGAGCTTTTTTCAACCGAAATTCCTTCCTTACCAAGGGATTCAATCACATAATCAATATTCGTTTTCCACTCATTGATGCGAGCGGTTTGTTTTGCCGGCCGTACATTTTCTTCACACATTTGCTTTGTTTTTTCAAAACCATATTGTTGAACCCATCGCTCAACCAGCCATTTCGGGTGACTTGTTTCAATTGAAAGACGTTCGATTGAATCTTGAATGGCGGCAAGAGGAGGAACACCTTCTCTTTGAATGGATCGTAAGACTCCGTTAACAAAGCCGCTAATACCTTTATTCCCCCGCTTCTTAGCAATTTGAACAGCTTCATTAATAATGGCATGATCCGGTATTTTATCAAGATAGACCATTTGATAGACAGATAATCGTAACAATTGTCGTACCCAGGAATCAATCCGCTTTTGTTTTTTAATAAAAGGATTGAGAAAAAAATCAAGGGTTATTTGCCGCTGCAATGTTCCGTAACAAAGTTCTGTTAATAAGGCGGCATCCATACTGGAATATTTGTTTTTATTGATCGTATTGTTTAAAACAAGATTGCTGTAAGCTCCGTTTTTTTCAACAAATTCCAGGATATCCAGAGCCGCTTCCCTTACCTTTTTAATCATCTTCTACCCCCAGTATACTTCTTTCTAAATCAGGTTTTCCAAGTAAAAATTGTGCGGCCGGCATTCGTTTTTTTCCCGCAGGTTGTAGTTCAATAATTTTAATAGCGGTTGAATTTCCGGTTGCCACGATAAATCCGTCCTTTTCAACGGCAACAATAGTCCCGGGCTGTTCGATCTTTGGACGCGGCTGTTTTTCGCCCCACCAAATTTTAATCGGTTTCCCGTCTAATGTCGTATACGCAACCGGCCACGGGTTGAGACCGCGAATGTGATTATAAATTTCTTCTCCGGTCTTATGCCAATCAATTTTTTCCTGCTCGTGTTTTATGTTTGGGGCAAAAGTGGCTTCACGATCATCTTGTTTGATTGGTGTAATCTCTCCGTTTAACAGTTTCGGTAACGTATCACTTAATAAATCGGCCCCTGCTTCACTAAGTTTATTATGAAGCGTACCAACCGTGTCTCTTTCAGCAATGGGTACTACCGTTTGCGCTAAAATGTCGCCGGCATCTAATTTTTCAGCCATATACATAATCGTAATCCCTGTCTTTTCTTTTCCCTGAATAATGGCATAATGAATGGGGGCTCCGCCTCTTAACTCGGGCAGTAAGGAAGCATGGACATTGATACAACCGTATGTTGGAGCATCAAGCAATTTTTTTGGTAAAATTTGACCATATGCCGCAGTAATGACCAAATCCGGATTTAAATTTAATATAGCCTGAAGTGATGCTTCATCCCGCAGTTTTTCCGGTTGAAAAACAGGAATGCCGTGTTGTTCTGCCGCAATCTTAACCGGTGGCGGTGTCATCGTTTTTTTACGACCAACAGGACGATCCGGTTGGGTTACAACACCAATCACTTCATAGCCGTCTGTTAATAGCCGGTTGAGAATCGGTACGGAAAAATCTGGTGTACCCATAAAAACAACTTTTACCATTTTCATCCATTCCTTTCACCTTACATTTACATCATTGAATAAGGATTTAAATCAATTGATATATGAAGACCTCGTTTGACTTGATCTTCCTGAAAATGTTCCAATACCTGCTTTAATGTTGAGATTAGGTTCGGTTCATTTTTGTATTTTATCAAACACTGATAACGATATCTATTTTTGATTTTTAGAATCGGTGAGACTGCCGGACCAAGGATGAGGGTTTCTCCTTTTCCGTCTGCAAGTTGTCCCCGAACAAATGAAGTAATTTTTTCTATGACCGTATACGTATATTGCAAGTTTTCATGGCTCACATTGATCAGTGCCAAGTAATAAAACGGTGGATATTGCCCGCGTTTTCTTATCATCATTTCATACTGGTAGAATGTTAAATAATCATGTTCTTTCGCAAAATTAATACTGTAATGTTCAGGTGTATATGTTTGAATAATAACTTCTCCGGGCAATTCGTGACGCCCGGCCCGGCCACTTACTTGTGTCAGCAATTGAAAAGTTCTCTCGCTTGATCGGAAATCCGGAATATGTAGAGAGCTGTCAGCCGATAATACCCCCACTAAAGTAATGTTGGGAAAATCAAGTCCTTTCGCAATCATTTGTGTTCCCAGTAAAATATCTGCCTTTTTTTCTTGAAAAGCTGTCAACAATTTTTCATGTGATCCTTTCCTGGTAGTTGTATCAACATCCATTCGAATGACCCGGGCTTCCGGTAAAATTCTTCCAAGCTCTTCTTCTACTTTTTGTGTCCCGGTACCAAAAAAGCGAATATGATTGCTTGAACATTCCGGACATTGTTTAGGCGTACGTATCTCAAAACCGCAATAATGGCATTTTACTTGATCAGTCACTTTATGATAGGTTAAGGAAATATCGCAATTTGGACATTTTAACACATAACCGCAGTTCCGACACATAACAAAAGATGAATAGCCCCGGCGATTTAACATTAAGACAATCTGTTCAGATCTTTCCAGGCGCAACCGCATTTTTTCCAACAAAGCAGTAGAAAACATTGAGCGATTTCCCGTTCTCAGTTCCTCCCGCATGTCAACAATTTCGACAACAGGCAGTTGGGAATTGTTCATTCGTTTTTGCATAGTTAATAGGTGATATACCCCTTTTTGAGCTCTGGCGAAAGATTCCAAGGACGGTGTCGCACTGCCCAAGACGACAGGACAATGATGATTTTTCCCCCGTTCAATCGCTACATCCCTTGCATGGTAACGGGGATTGTCTTCCTGCTTATAACTTGTCTCATGTTCTTCATCAATAATAATAATCCCGATATTTTCAAACGGAGCAAATATTGCCGAACGGGCACCAACGACGACTTGTACTTCTTTTCGCTGAATTTTCCGCCACTCGTCATATTTTTCACCAAGCGATAGTCCGCTATGGAGGACAGCTACTTTGTTTCCAAATCTTCCTTTAAAACGTTCTACCATTTGCGGGGTAAGAGAAATTTCCGGAACAAGGACAATGGCTTCTTTTCCATTCTTCATGACCTTTTCAATCGATTGTAAATATACTTCTGTTTTACCGCTGCCCGTTACACCGTGAAGCAGAAACACTTCATGGGCGGAATGTTCAATCGAATCAAGAATTGGCTTGATGACAAATTCTTGTTCATCTGTTAAAGGCAATGCTTTCGTTTCTTGAAATTTTTTATTTTGATAAGGGTCACGATATTCCTCATACTCTTCTTTTTTCAACAGACCTTTACTAACCAGTTGATTTAATGATGAACGGGCGTTGGGAACTTTTGTTTCAATCTCTTTTACCGTATGCGGGGCAAAATTTTGCAAATATATATTCACTACTTGTAATTGCTTTTTACCGGTAAGGTTCAATTGATTTAGTTTATTTAAAAATTGAGCTTGATCCGAAAACGGCACATAGTAAATATTTTTCTTTTTATTTCCTTTATTTTTAATTTCATATGAAACATCAAATAAACCTGCCCGTGCTTGTCGATACAAATAGGATGACGGTACGAGCTTTTCCGCATCTTTCCAGTTTACTTTTTTCTGTTTCAAAAAGAGAGGTTCCAGTTCCTTTGGCAATTCCCCGATTTCTCGATCCTTCGCTAACGTTATATATTTGTCATATTTTGCTTTTAACGCAGGAGGCAACATGACTTGATAGGCGGAAATTTTTAAGCAAAGTGTTTCATTAGCCAAAAATTCCCCCAACTGTAAAAGTTCCTGATTAAGAACAGGTTCAATATCCATTGGTTCGATAATTTCTTTTAAACCGGATACGGTGGATGTTTCTTTAAAAGCAATAACAAAACCTTGAACCTGCCTGTTACCAAAAGGGACAATGACGCGCATGCCCACTTCCAAATTATCCTTTAATTCATCAGGAATCAAATAATCAAATGACCGATCCGTTTGTGCGGTTGGTACATCAACGATTACACTTGCAATTCTTTTCATACTACTCGCCCTTTTTTGCTTCATATGCTTCTTTTAAAATTTCATATGCGACTTCATGTTTCGTTAATTTAGGAAATTGTTTCTTTTCATTGTTCGCTTTATAAAAGGTTACTATATTCGTATCTGTTCCGAACCCGGCCCCTTCTTGCATGACATTATTGGCGACGATCATATCCGCATTTTTACTCAGTAATTTTTGTTTCGCATATTCTTCAACATGATTCGTTTCAGCAGCGAACCCAATTAAAAATTGAGCTTTTTTTCTTTTTCCTAATTCTGCTAAAATATCGACTGTACGTTCCAATTCGATGACAAGTTCCTGTGATTGTTTTTTCATCTTTTGTTGAAAGATTTTTTTCGGCCGGTAATCACTGACAGCGGCAGACTTAATAACAATATCGGCTTCATCAAAATACTGCAGAACCGCTTCATACATCTCCTCAGCACTTTCAACCCGGATGATCTGTACTCCGACGGGCGGTTTCAGGCTCACCGGTCCGGAAATAAGGATCACATTTGCCCCCAAATGTTGCGCCACTTCGGCAATCGCATAGCCCATCTTTCCCGATGAATAATTAGATAAATAACGAACCGGATCAATCTTTTCTCGGGTTGGACCGGCGGAAATTAACACCGTCTTTCCTCGTAAAAATTGTTGCTTGTTTTGAACAAAAAATGTTTTTACATGCTCAACAATGATTTCAGGTTCTTCAAGCCTTCCTTTGCCAACATACCCGCAAGCCAAATAACCTTCACTCGGCTCGATAAAATGATATCCGAATGATTTCAAACGCGCTATATTTTCTTGGACAACGGGGTGATTATACATATGAACATTCATGGCCGGTGCAATAAATACAGGTTTCTCTGTAGCGAGTAAAGTCGTCGATACCATATCATCTGCAATCCCGTTTGCCAATTTTCCAATGATATTCGCTGTCGCCGGTGCAATTATAATGACATCCGGCCAATCGGCTAAGTCAATATGAGCAATTTTTGCCGGGTCTTTTTCATCAAAAGTATCTGTATATACATCATTGCGGGAAATCGCCTGAAAAGATAAAGGCGTAACAAATTTTGTCGCATTTCCTGTCATCATTACTTTCACATCAAAACCATTTTGCGTTAGTTTACTTGTTAACTGGACGGCTTTATATGCAGCAATTCCGCCGGATACACACAACAATACTTTTTTCTGCATGTTTTTACCTCTTTTCACTGAAAGTTTCTTTTCAAAAAGGTTGTTTCAATTTTAGATGAATCGCATATCACGAATGATGTTACCCGAGCAATGATTACCTTTGTACAATCATACCATAAAAATAGAGAAGTGCTATTAGAATAAAGAAAACTTGGGCGTCCAAATTTATATATTCTTTAATGTATAAAAGGAAGAAAGCAATCGGTACATCCGATTGCTCCACTCTTTCATCTGAATTTTTTTAAAAACTCCTTGGTGCCTTTTTTATTCTGCATCTTTCACTAAAACGCCGTCGTTAATTTCCTCTAACGCTTTTCCGACATTTTTTTGGGAAACGTAATGATCTAGTTGGTAATCATTCAATTCTTGCATTTGCCGGGCACGTTTTGAAGCAATGGTGACCAACAAATATTTGGAGTTTACTTTTTCCAATAAAGAATCGATCGAAGGATACAACATATTAATCTACCCCCAGTAATTTTTTTATTCTTTTTTCTATTCGGGTTCGCCGACAATGTTCAGCGATAACGATGGCTTTTATTTTTTTTACGGCATGATCAACCCGATCATTTTCAATAACATAATCATATAAATTCATCATTTTTAATTCTTCACGGGCAACAAGCATCCGATTTTTGATTAATTCATCAGATTCCGTTCCCCTCGTTTTGATTCGGTTCTCCAATTCACTCAAACTTGGTGGAATTAAAAAGATAAATAAACCATCAGGGAATTTTTCCCTTACTTGTTTTGCGCCTTCTACTTCGATCTCAAGAAATACATCTTTTCCTTCTGATAAAGTATCTTTTACATATTGAACAGGCGTTCCGTAGTAATTTCCGACATACTCGGTATATTCAAGCAGTTCCCCATCTTTAATCATTTGTTCAAATTGCTCTCTCGTTTTAAAAAAGTAATCGACTCCATCAATTTCACCTGGTCTCATCGGTCGTGAAGTTGCTGAAATAGAATATTCAAAACTAATATCCGGTTCAGAAAATACCGCTTTTCTTACCGTTCCTTTCCCGACTCCGGACGGACCGGAAAGAACAATTAACAATCCCTTATCTGTTTCCATTGTTTCACCTGCCCTAAATAATCATTGATAAAAACCACTAATATTATGTATGGTTTATATTTATAAACGATAAAATATGGATCATTCAATATTTTGAACTTGTTCCCGAATTTTTTCAATAATACTTTTCAATTCAACTACTTTATTGCTTATATTCGCATGATTTGCTTTTGCTGCGATTGTATTGACTTCCCGATTCATCTCCTGGACAAGAAAATCACATTTTCGCCCAATCGGTTCCATAGAGTTAAGCGATTTTCGAAATTGATTTATATGACTATTTAAACGCGTTAGCTCTTCGGAAATATCAATTTTATCTGCAAATATGGCGACCTCTGTCAGCACCCTTGTTTCATCAAAAAGACCACTGGTATATTCGCATATTTTTTTTCGAAGTTTTTCCTCATATTCAACTTTTACAATTGGTGCCGCCTCGAAAATTTCTTGAACAAAGGAATCCATTAATTCCAAGTAGTTGGCAATTTCATTTTGTAAAGCTTTCCCCTCTATGATCCGCATCTTCCGTAATTGCTGGACAGCCTCTTCCACTGCAATGATAATGGTATTTTCCATTTCCGGGTTGACGACTTCTTGTTCAATTACGGAAATAAGACCATCATGTTGCAAAAAGTGGGTAATCCCGATTTCTTCATGCAGTTGATAACGTTCCTTTAAATTGTTTATGAATTGATAATACTCGTCCAGAAGATTCCAGTCAATATGTAATCCACGATTTGTCGGCACGGATGTGGAAATATTAATGGAACAATCAACACGGCCACGTACGACATATTGTTGACATATTTTTTTAATTTTCTCTTCCAATTTTAGTAATGACTGCGGAATTCGGGTATGGAAATCGAAATACCGGTGATTGACTGAGCGAATTTCAACAACAATCCCGTCTCTCTCACTCCTGCCAAAACCTGTCATACTCATTACCATAACATCACCTTTTCCATAAAAGCAACTATATTAATGTATAAAGAAAACTCGGGCGTCCGAGCCTTTAGGCGAGAGCAGAGCCGCAAGAGCACTTATGCGTTAGGAAAGTAGAAATTGAAAAATTTATACTTTCCTATTAGCTAAAAAAAGAAAGGAAATTGGTTGAATCCAGATTCCCTTTCGTTATTATATCACATTCTCTATTTTTTTCTTATAAATAATGAACCTGCAAGTAAAAATGTTGGAATAGCTGCCATTGCCAAAATCAACAACCAGTCTGTCGGAACAATTGCCACGGTATGGAAAACCGTTTGCAGCGGCGGAAAATAAATCACAATAATCATTAAAACCACACTGGATAGAACTGCCCAGACTAAATACGGATTGCCAAACGGATTTCTCGCAAAAATAGAATGCTCACTGCGGCAATCAAAAACATGAATCAACTGGGCTAACACAAGGGTAGCAAAGGCGACCGTTTGCGCATATTCTAAATGATCCGGGTTTTGTTTATATGCAATAAGAAATGCCAGTAAAGTAGCTACGCCGATTAAAAATCCCCGCGAAATCACCTTCCAGCCAAGTCTCCTTGCAAACACCCCTTCTTTCGGATGTCTTGGCTTTCTCTTCATCACATCTCCCTCAGGTTGATCGAGTCCTAATGCCATTGCCGGCAGTCCATCCGTTACCAGGTTTACCCATAGAATCTGAATCGGAACAAGTGGCAAAGGTAATGCCAGAATCATGGCAAATAACATGACCAATATTTCCCCAACATTAGAAGCGAGTAAATAGCGGATAAATTTACGAATATTTTCATAAATATTGCGTCCTTCATGGATCGCCGCTTTAATTGTTGCAAAATTATCATCGAGTAAGATTAATGCCGAAGATTCTTTTGCAACATCCGTCCCGGTTATGCCCATTGCAATACCGATATCGGCCGCTTTAATTGCCGGGGCATCGTTTACCCCGTCACCGGTCATTGCGACGATATGGCCTTTATTTTGCAGTGCTTTGACTATTTTTAATTTATGTTCCGGTGAGACGCGTGCAAAAACGGAAACATTATCGACAATCTCATCCAATTCCTTAAGCGACATCGACTCCAACTTCCTGCCTTCCAAAACAAAGTCGTCTCTATTTAAAATCCCAAGTTGTTCACCTATTGCCCGAGCTGTTATCACATGGTCCCCGGTAATCATTACCGTTTTTATACCGGCTGCTTTACATTCTTGGATTGCTGCTTTCACCTCAGGTCTAGGCGGATCGATCATGCCTTGTAAACCGATAAAAACCAATTCATTTTCCACTTCTGCCTCATGATTGAATAACCGGTTTGGAACCGGCTTATAAGCAACGGCAATCGTTCGGAGTGCTTGTGAAGCAAGGCGTTCGACCGTTGTTTGCAGTCTATTAGTCCAAATTTGCGACATATGTTGTTTTTTTCCACCAACATATACTGACTCACTTAAGCTGATTAAAATATCGGGAGCGCCTTTCGTAATTGCAAAACGATGTCCTTTTTTATCTTCCACAATGACCGTCATCATTTTTCTAGAAGAATCAAACGGAAACTCTTGAATAATGCGATATTCCTGCAATAAATGATCTCTTGACAAACCTGCTTTCATCCCGGAAACGAGCAAAGCACCTTCAGTCGGATCCCCGTCAACGCGATATTTACCTTTTTCCTCTATCAAAGCTGCATGATTACAAAGCATACTAAAACTCAATAATTTATAAAAATGGTCATCTTGTTCAGGATTCATTGTTTGATTATTTCGAGTAAAATGGCCTTGTGGTTCATACCCTTGTCCTGAAACGGTCCAAGTTTGATCATTTGCCCATAAATGTGTAACCGTCATTTTATTTTGGGTCATTGTTCCGGTTTTATCGGAGCAAATGACCGAAGCACAGCCCAATGTTTCGACAGCCGGAAGTTTCCGGACAATCGCATTTTTCTTAATCATCCGTTGCACACCAAGTGATAAGGCGATCGTTACAATTGCCGGAAGCCCTTCTGGAATCGCCGCAACAGCTAGTGAAACACCGGATAAAAACATCGTATACAAATCATGGCCTTGCCAAACTCCGATTGCGACAACGAGTAAAGTTAAAACGAAAGCAACGACGATTAATATTTTCCCGAGTTGTTCAAGTCTTCTTTGCAATGGGGTTTGTAAGTTTTGTTCGGTTTGCAATAAATCAGCAATTTGCCCCATTGCTGTTTTCATACCAGTTCCAATGACAACCCCTTTTCCGCTTCCCCTCGTCACCATGGTACCCATGAAAGCCATATTGTTCAGATCCCCGAGACCGATATTTTCGCCATGAATGGGTGCAATTTCTTTAACTGCGGGGACGGATTCACCGGTTAAGGCCGATTCCTCAATTTCTAAACTGCTTATTTCGAATAAACGGATGTCCGCACTAATCCTGTCACCACTGGCAAAACGGAGAATATCACCCGGGACAATTTCTTTAGAAGGGATTTTTTCCCACTTTCCACCCCTTAATACGGTTGCCATTGGGGCAGAAAGTTCTTTTAATGCCTCCAGTGATTTTTCTGCTTTTCGTTCCTGAAAAAAGCCTAAAATCCCGTTTACAAATACGATAAGAATGATCGCAATTGCATCAATATATTCACCTAAGATTCCGGATATCAGTGTGGCGACTAATAGAACGATTACCATAAAATCTTTAAATTGGCTAAAAAATAAAAGCAATGCCGATTGCTTTTCCGCTTCTTGTAATTCATTGAATCCGAACTGTTTCCGTCTTATTTTAACTTCTTCGTTCGTCAATCCGTTTTTAAAAGACGTTTGAACGGCCTTTTCCACTTGTTCGGGACTCATTTCATGATATTTCAACGCAATCGATTCCTCCATTCCCTATTGTAATTGTTGTCAATCGCTAAGCCAGTTTGTTTTCTCATTAAAGATTATTCATCCTTGTCCTAAAAAATGCTATACTTGTGAAAGATTCCATTTTGTAAAGAAAATCGGGTTTATTTACCTTGGTAGTCGTATACAATCGAAATCGAGATAAAATTTGAAAAGGGTGTTATTTATGTCTTTTGACGGATTATTTACATATGTTATGACACATGAATTAGCTTCCGTCTTAAATGGCGGACGCATTTTGAAAATACATCAACCATTTTTAAATGAAATTGTATTGACAGTCCGGGCCCGGGGGAAAAATGAAAAGTTACTTTTATCTGCACACCCATCCTACGCCAGGGTCCAATTAACTGAAGAAGAATATGAGAACCCGGCTACCCCTCCCTTGTTTTGTATGATGTTAAGGAAACATTTGGAAGGACATATTATTGAAGACATCTACCAAAAAGAGATGGACCGGATCATCATCTTTAAAATTAAAGGCAGGAACGAAATCGGGGATTTATCCTATAAACATTTAATTATTGAAATTATGGGGCGACACAGTAATATCATATTAATTGATGCTGATAAAGAGGTAATTCTTGATAGTATTAAGCACATTTCCTATGCAGTTAACCGGTATCGTGCCATTTTACCGGGGCAACCATATATTTGGCCGCCTGCTCAAGGAAAATTAAATCCGTTTCTTTGTAAGGAGGAAGATATTCTAAAACAGATTGACTTCAATAGCGGGAAACTGGACAAGCAACTTGTTAACCAATTCAGTGGAATTTCTCCGTTGTTTGCCAAAGAAGTTGTCCATCGGGCAGGGCTTGCCAACCGGATAACGGTACCGAAAGAATTTATTGCTTTAATGAAAAAGGTGCAAAAACACGAAATATTACCGACAATGATAACAGGAAACCAAAAGGAATATTTTTATATGTTTCCGCTAGAACATATCCCCGGAGAAAAGAAATCATTCCCGACTTTAAGCAAATTATTGGATGCCTATTATTTCGGCAAGGCACAAAGAGATCGTGTGAAACAAATCAGCGGTGATATTGAAAAACGGATCAAAAATGAAATCGATAAAAACAAAGGGAAACTCGAAAAATTACAAGAAACGATGGAAGAAGCGGAAAACAGCTCGATTTATCAATTATATGGAGAATTGTTAACAGCCCATATGTATGCCGTTCAAAAAGGTATGGAGCAAATTACGGTTGAAAACTATTATGATGAAAATAAACCGGTCGATATTCCGTTAAATCCTAATAAAACTCCATCTGAAAATGCCCAAATGTATTTTCAAAAATACCAAAAAAGTAAGAAGGCAATCATACATGTTCAGGAGCAAATGGAAAAGGCAAAAGAGGAGTTGTTGTATTTAGAGAACATTTTGCAACAATTAGAGAGTGCCGCTCCAAAAGATATAGAAGAAATAAAAGAAGAATTGGCCGAACAAGGCTATATTCGTTTGCGGCAGAAAAAAACGGTGAAAAAACAAAAAACGCAACCGGAATTGGAAAAATACGAGGCGGCGGACGGCACTTCCATTCTTGTCGGAAAAAATAATAAACAAAATGATTATTTAACGATGAAGCTGGCTCATAAAGAAGATATTTGGTTGCACACAAAAGATATTCCCGGCTCACATGTTGTCATTCGGAGCGGAAATCCATCAGAGGAAACGATTGAACAAGCAGCCGTTCTCGCAGCCTATTTTAGTAAAGCACGTGCCTCAAGCAGGGTTCCCGTTGATTATACAAAAGTGAAATATGTCAGAAAACCAAACGGAGCGAAACCCGGATTTGTTATTTATGATCATCAACAAACAATCTTTGTGACACCAAAAGCTGAACTTGTAGCAAAATTAAAGAAAAGGAGCTGATTATCCGGCTCCTTTGTTCTGTTCTTTGTTTGGATTTATCCGATCTGATAAAAATTCCCGTCTGCTAATCAGTCACGCTCAACATTTTTAGTCAGCCGATAACACGTACTAATTTCCCCATTCTTTCGGATTTTCCCGCCACTTCATAACAAATGCTACATTGTCTTCCGTTAAATAGCCTTTCTTGACGGCGGTATCAATTAATGTGGAAAAATTAGAAAGGGAATAATAAGAAACATTGGCCTTGCGACATGTTTCCTCCGCCTCAATCAGTTGGTATGTAAAGATGGAAACGATCCCTAAAACTCGGCAACCTGCTTCTTTCAAAACGTTTGCTACCTGAATTGAACTTTTCCCTGTGGAAATTAAATCCTCAATGACTACCACTTTTTGTCCCGTTTGAACCGGACCTTCAATCTGGTTCTTTTTCCCATGTCCCTTTGAACTTGAGCGTACATAACACATTGGGAGACTTAAAAGATCACTGACCCAAGCAGCATGTGGGATACCGGCAGTTGCAGTTCCGGCAATCAATTCCACTTCAGGAAAATGCGATTCAATTAACCCCGTCAAGCCTTTTGCAACTTCTTTCCGTAATTCCGGATAACCTAAAATCAACCGGTTATCACAATAAATTGGGGATTTTATTCCTGAAGTCCAAACAAACGGTTCATTCGGGTTTAGTGAAACAGCTTTAATTTCTAACAATTTTTCAGCTACCATCGTTTCGGTAATCATACACCAATCAACTCCCATTGTTGTTTAATCTTTAAATATGTTTCATATGGATCGTGACTTTCGGTAATGGACCGGCCAACGACAATTGCTGACGCTCCTGATTGTCTCGCTTGTTTAGGTGTGGCAACGCGTTTTTGATCACGGACATCATCATTTTCCAAACGAATACCGGGTGTAATAATCAAAAACTCTTCACCGAGATGCCTAATGATCGGGGCTTCATGAACAGAACTAATCACACCATCCAATCCGCTTTGTTTAGCCAATTTTGCATAATGATAAACGGATTGTTCAAGGGTTGATAAAACCAGTTGTTCCTTTTGCATCTGCCATTCTGACGTACTTGTTAATTGGGTAACGGCAACACATTTCGGCCTCTTTTGAGCGGCTCCGGTTCCTTGATCCAACCCTGCTAAGGCCGCTTTCATCATTTCGGTTCCACCGGCTGCATGAACAGTGACAAGATCCACGCCTAACCGGGCAATTCCTTTCATGGCCCGTCCGACCGTATTCGGAATATCATGGAGTTTTAAATCAAGAAATACAGAATGGCCCATTCCTTTTATTTGCTGAACAATAGCCGGCCCCTCCCGGTAAAACAATTCCATTCCCACTTTCACAAAAAGAGGTTCATCCGGGAATTTACGTAAAAAATGAAAAACTTCTGCGCCAGAAGGAAAATCAAGGGCAATGATAACCGGATATTCCATGTTTCCAACTCCTTCCACAAACATCTGAAATATGATCAATATTCAATTTTTCTAATAATTGTTCCAAATCGGTAATGATTTTCGGGCAAATAAACGGATCAATTAGATTTGCGGTGCCGACAGCAACGGCACTCGCACCGGCATAAATAAATTCAAGGGCATCTTCCGCACTGGAAATGCCACCCATGCCAATAATTGGGATATTTACTGTTTGACTTACTTCATAGACCATCCGGATGGCGATCGGCTTAATTGCCGGACCGGATAATCCCCCGGTTATATTGGCTAAAATCGGCTTTCCTGTTTTCATATCCAAGCGTAATCCTGTCAACGTATTAATCATCGTAATTCCGTCCGCTCCACCATCTTCTACGGCTTTAGCCATTAAGCGAATATCCGTCACATTAGGCGATAATTTTACGTAGACAGGCACACGGGATACATATTTCACACGTTTCGTTACTTCCTTTGCTACATCAGGAACCGTCCCAAAGGCGATCCCTCCGTGTTTTACATTTGGACAAGAGATATTAAGTTCAAGGGCATGAACATTTGGCGCCTCAGAAATTTCTTTTGCAACTGAAACATAATCTTCAACTGTTGAACCGGCAATATTTGCAATAATTGGCACATCAAATTGACTTAACCATGGCAATTCTTCTTCCATTACCTTTTTCAGTCCGGGGTTTTGTAGTCCGATGGCATTTAACATCCCACCCGGCGTTTCTGCAACGCGCGGTGTTGGATTTCCATAACGCGGTTCAACTGTTGTTGCTTTGATCATAATCGCCCCAAGGATACTTAAATCATAGAATTCGGCAAATTCCCGACCAAAACCAAAACATCCGGAGGCGGGCATGATTGGATTTTTCAGTTGCAAACCAGGTAAAGATACCGAAAATCGATTCATAAAATCACCTCCCCTGCTTGAAATACAGGACCATCACTGCAAATTTTCCGATACCCCTTTTTGTCTTCTCTATCTTTTGTTGGCCTAACGCAAGCGAAACAAGCACCAATCCCGCAAGACATTCGTTCTTCTAATGAGAGATACACTTCTTTTTCCGGGAATTTTTGTTCCAACGCTTTTAACATCGGGGTCGGTCCACAGGCATATAACCGGTCAAAATCAAAATTTTGTTGTTTTAACACATCGGTTACGAAACCTTTTTCCCCATAGGAACCATCATCGGTAACGATATAAGTATCACCAAGCCGTTGAAACTCCTCAGTAAGAAAAACGGCACTTTTTGTTCGAAAGCCGAGTACATGGATGACTTGAATGTCTCTGTTTCTCAATTGTTTCGATAGCTCATATAAAGGCGGAACACCGATCCCGCCACCGATTAACAAGGCTACCTTCCCGCTTTTCATTTGAACCGGAAATCCGTTACCGAGCGGACCAAGTACATTTATATACTCACCTTGCTGTTTTTTGCTGAGCCAAGTTGTGCCTTTCCCTTCCGTCCGATAAATACATGTCATGCTTTGATTTTCACGATCAATCTCACAAATACTGATTGGTCTGCGGAGAAGTGGATCGACACCTTCTCCGACTTTCATATGAACAAATTGACCGGGTCTTTCAATCTCAGAAACTAGTTTTCCTTGTAAAATCAATTGAAAAATATTTTTAGCAATTTCTTTCTGGCTAACGATTTTCATTTCATCAATTTTCTTCAAACTTCAATCATCTCCTTGGCGTGCACCTTTTCTTGTTTCATTGAATCAACGGAGAAGACAAGTGATTCAAGTACCTTTAAAATCGCCCATGCTGTATCAAGGGAAGTCAGACATGGAACCGCATTTTCCACCGATTCTCTACGGATTCGGAAACCGTCTCGGGCAATTTCTTTCCCTTTTGTCATCGTATTAATGACGAGTTGCGCTTGCCCGGTTCGGATGATATCCAATAAATTATTTGTGCCGCTGCTTTCTACTTTTTCCACTTCTTCTACAGGAATGTTTTTTGTTTTTAAATACATTGCCGTTCCTTTTGTTGCCAGGATCCGGTAACCGATTTGGTGGAATCTTTTGGCCAACAGACCGGCTTCTTCCTTATCCTTATCCGCCACTGTTAATATGACCGATCCGTGCGTATGCATGTTCATTCCTGAAGCGACCAGACCTTTATAAAGTGCTTTTTCTAATGTGTAATCTTTCCCCATCACTTCGCCGGTAGACTTCATTTCCGGTCCTAAAGAAATATCGACATTTTTTAGTTTTGCAAACGAAAAGACAGGTACCTTTACATAGACCCCTTCTTTTTCCGGAATGAGCCCGGTCGGCAGATGTAAGCTTTTTAACGTATTTCCTAAAATGACTTTCATGGCAATTTTGGCCATCGGTATATTCGTTATTTTACTTAAAAATGGAACTGTCCGGCTTGACCTCGGATTTACTTCAATGACAAACACATTTTCGCCGCTAACCACAAATTGGATGTTAATAAGCCCGATAATATGTAAGGAATGTGCCAGTTTCATAGTATAATCAACAATTTTTTCTTTTACGGCAGCGGATAAATTTTGTGACGGATAAACGGCGATTGAATCCCCTGAATGGACACCGGCACGTTCAATATGTTCCATAATCCCCGGGATTAAGACATCCGTTCCATCTGAAATGGCATCCACTTCAATTTCTTTTCCGGTAATATAGCGATCGATTAGAACCGGTTGATCCGGATTCACATTGACGGCATTTTCCATATAATGTAATAACTCTTGTTTATGATAAACAATTTCCATCGCTCTTCCGCCAAGTACATAAGACGGCCGAACCAATACCGGATACCCAATCTCATCGGCAATTTCAACTGCTTCAGCAATACTTAATGCTGTACTTCCTTTTGGCTGGGGAATGTTGTTCATTTGTAAAGTTTCCTCAAATTTTTTTCGATTTTCCGCACGATCGACATCTTCCAATTGAGTTCCTAATATGTTTACCCCATGTTCGACCAATTGATTTGCCAAATTAATCGCTGTTTGCCCGCCAAATTGAACAACTACTCCTTTTGGCTGTTCCACTTCAATAACATGCATGACATCTTCAATCGTTAACGGTTCGAAATAAAGCTTATCGGAAATACTAAAGTCTGTTGATACGGTTTCCGGGTTATTATTTATGAAAATTGCTTCATAACCGGCTTCTTTAATCGCCCATACAGAATGAACCGTTGCATAATCAAATTCAACTCCTTGACCAATCCGAATCGGCCCTGAACCGATCACGAGGATGCTCTCCCGGTCGGTTTTTACGGATTCATTTTCTTCTTCATAAGTCCCATAATAATACGGCGTTGTTGCTTCAAACTCGGCAGCACAAGTATCAACCGTTTTATAAACCGGCATAATGCCATATTTTTTTCTCAATTGATATACATCGATCTCCGGCATATTCCAAAGTTTTGCGATGATTTTATCGGAAAAACCTTTTTCCTTCGCTTTTTTTAACCGTTCAATATCGAAAAAATTTTCGTTCAATTCTTGCTCTAATTCGATGATTTTCTTAAACTTATGCAGGAAAAATAAGTCAATCCCGCTCCATTCATGTATCTCATCAATATGAATGCCCCGTTTTAACGCCTCGCCGATATAAAAGAGCCGCTCATCATCCGCTTGTCGAATCTTTTCTGCTAAACAGTCATTCGTTAATTTTTCAAATGCATCGATTGTTATATGGTAAACACCCGCTTCCAAGGAACGAATCGCCTTAAGTAAAGATTCTTCAAACGTCCGTCCAATGGCCATGACTTCTCCGGTAGCCTTCATTTGGGTACCTAGTGTTCTTGTTGCCGATTCGAACTTATCGAACGGAAACCGCGGTATTTTCGTTACAACATAATCCAGTGCCGGTTCAAACATCGCATATGTTTTCCCGGTAACCGGATTGATCATTTCATCCAATGTTAAGCCGACCGCAATTTTACTGGCAATTTTAGCGATCGGATAACCGGTTGCTTTCGAAGCGAGAGCAGACGACCTACTGACTCGCGGATTTACTTCAATGATGTAATACTGAAAACTATTGGGGTTCAGAGCAATTTGTACATTACAACCCCCTTCAATTTCCAGAGCACGAATGATTTTCAAGGAAACATTGCGTAATAATTGATATTCCCTGTCCGACAACGTTTGGCTCGGTGCTACAACAATCGAGTCACCGGTATGGATTCCGACCGGGTCGATGTTTTCCATATTACAAACGACAATGGCTTGGTCTTTGCTGTCACGCATTACTTCATATTCAATCTCTTTAAAACCTTTAATACTTCTTTCCAGTAAAACTTGATGAACAGGACTTAATTTTAAGCCGTTTGAAACAATCTCGATTAAATCATTTTCGTTCTCACAGATCCCTCCGCCTGTGCCGCCTAATGTGAAAGCCGGGCGGACAATGACCGGATAACCGATTTCTTTAACAAATGCATAGGCTTCATCCAAATTATGGACAATCATGCTTTCCGGTACCGGTTCACCAATTTCATTCATTAATTCCCGAAACAATTCCCGATCTTCTGCTTTTTCTATTGAAGACAATTTTGTCCCTAAAATTTCGACATCATATTGTTCGAGGATACCGGATTTGGATAATTCAACGGCTAAATTTAAGCCGGTTTGTCCGCCTAATGTTGGAAGGAGTGCATCCGGTCGTTCTTTTCGAATAATACGCGTGATACAATCAGCGGTTAAAGGTTCCATATAAACGACATCGGCAATTTCTGTATCGGTCATGATCGTTGCCGGATTGGAATTAACAAGGATCACCCGATATCCTTCTTCTTTTAAAGCTAAACATGCTTGCGTACCCGCATAATCAAATTCAGCAGCCTGCCCAATAATAATCGGACCGGAACCGATGACTAAAATCGACTTAATATCTGTACGTTTCATGACCCGCTTCCTCCCATTTTTGAATCATTTCGATAAATTGATCGAATAAATCATTGGCATCTTCAGGACCCGGGGCGCTTTCCGGATGATATTGAACGGAAAACGCCGGATATTTTTTATGTTTCAACCCTTCTACTGTTCCGTCATTTATCGCAATATGAGTAATTTCCAGATTCGTATTTTTTACAGAATCGAGTGACACTGCATAGCCATGGTTTTGCGACGTTAAAATGACTTTTCCGGTTCTGACATCTTTAACCGGGTGATTGGCTCCGCGATGACCGAATTTCAGTTTTTCCGTATCAGCCCCATTTGCTAAAGCCAATAATTGATGACCTAGACAAATTCCGAAAAGCGGAACTTGACCGAGTAATTCTTCCACCATTTTGACGGCATACGGAACATCTTTCGGGTCCCCGGGTCCGTTCGATAACATCACACCATCCGGATGAAAAGCCAGTATCTCTTTACTTGTTGTGTTATGAGGAACAACAATGACATGACAATTTCGATGTGTTAATTCCCTGAGTATTCCGTGTTTCATCCCAAAATCAACTAAAACGACACGATAGCCCCGGCCCGGACTCGGAAAAATTTGCTTGGTTGAGACGGTTGATACGAGGTCGTTTGCCGCCTTTTCGTGTTGCAGTCGATCAATCACTTCATCTTTGTTTACATCGATCCCGCATAACATCCCGCGTAATGTACCGAATTGACGAATTTTCCTCGTTAATTTACGCGTATCAATCCCTTGCAAACCGGGGATATTTTTTGCTTTACAATAAGTGTCAATCGTCATTTGACTGCGAAAATTTGATGGGTAGTCAGCCGCTTCTTTAACAATCAATCCTTTAATTGCCGGTTGAAACGTCTCAAAATCTTCATGATTCACCCCGTAATTTCCGATTAACGGATATGTCAATGTTACAATTTGTCCGGCAAAAGAAGGGTCAGTAATAATTTCTTGATAGCCGGTCATGCCGGTATGAAAAACAACTTCTCCGATTGAGTCATTATTTGCTCCAAAAGCCTCGCCAATAAAAATCGTTCCGTCTTCTAAAATTAATTGTCTTTTCAATGATGAACACGCTCCTTCTCCCAGACAACTTCGCCCGAAACAATGGTTGCTTGCGGCCAACCTTTACATGTCCAACCGGCAAACGGTGTATTTTTTCCTTTCGATACAAAAGTAGCCGGATCAATCGTCTCCTCTTGTTTCCAATCAATAAGAACTAAGTCAGCCACATTTCCTTCCGCCAATTTTCCATATGGCAAGTTGAAAATATCTGCCGGTTTTTTTGTTAAGAAATCAACCAACTGTTTTAGTGATAGCACCCCTTTTTCAACAAAATTTGTATAAAGAAGGGGAAAAGCTGTTTCCAAGCCGACGATGCCAAACGGCGCTTTTTCCATTCCTTGACGTTTTTCTGACTCACTATGTGGCGCATGGTCAGTGGCAATTAGATCAATGGTTCCGTCAAGCAGGCCTTCAATAAGTGCTTCCTGATCAGCCCGACTTCTTAACGGCGGATTCATTTTATAATTCGTGTCATTACCCGGAATATCGTCTTCACATAATAACAGGTGATGGGGGGAGACTTCCGCTGTCACATGAATGCCTGCTCTTTTTGCGTCGCGGACAATTCTCACAGATTCTTTCGTACTAATATGACAAACATGGTAATGACAGCCGGATTGTTCAGCGAGCAAAACATCTCTGGCAATCTGAACCGATTCGGCAAGGGAAGTAATCCCTTTTAGACCAAGCCGTTTATCAACTTTCCCTTCATGGACGACACCACCTTGTACAAGGGACATATCTTCACAATGGGCGACAATGGCTTTATTTACTTTTGCCGCCTCCCTCATCGCTTGATACATTCTTTCTGCCGTTTGAATGCCAACCCCGTCATCAGTAAAAGCAAACGCACCCGCTTCTGCCAATTCTTTAAAATGATTCAGTTGGTCGCCCGCCAGTCCTTTTGTGATCGAACCGTATGGAAGAACGCGAACTTTTCCTGTCTCTTGGATTCGTTTTTTTAACCATTGAATCTGTTCTTTTGAATCCGGAACCGGGTTGGTATTCGGCATGGCACATATCGTTGTGAAACCGCCTTTTGCTGCAGCTTTTGTACCGGTTTCTATCGTTTCTTTATGTTCCCCGCCCGGTTCCCGCAGATGAACATGGACATCAATAAATCCCGGGCTCACGAATAATCCATTCGCATCGATTACTTTTTCTGCTTGATCCTCCCCTGAAAGATGTTCCGAAATTTTTACAATTTGTCCCTTGTCAATATACAGATGTTTCTTTTCCAATGAACCATTTTCATTAATTAGCGATCCGTTTTTTATAATGAGTTTCATATATTCTCTCCCCTTCATTTTGTTGCTGTATCGCCCGTTTCAATACACTCATTCGGATAAACACGCCATTTTCCATTTGTTTAAAAATCCGTGATCTGTTACATTCAACAAGTTCAGAAGCTATTTCCACATCGCGGTTGACCGGTGCCGGATGGAGGATAATGCTATGCTTTTTCATTCTTTTTTCTCTTTCCAAGGTAAGTCCAAATGTTTGATGATATTCCTCCTTCGTCAGAGAAGAAATCATTTTATGCCTTTCATGTTGGATTCTTAGTAACATCACGACATCAGCCTGTTCGATGGCTTCATCGATAGACAAGTATGTTCCTTGTTTAATGATTGATTCATCAAACCAATCAATCGGCCCGGAGAAACTGACTTTCGCCCCTAATCTTGATAATGCATCTGCATTCGAACGAGCCACCCTGCTATGGCGAATATCCCCGATGATTGCCACATGTAACCGGTCCAAGCGACCAAATTCTTGCTTTATGGTCAACAGATCAAGTAATGATTGGGTCGGATGGTGACCGCAACCATCACCGCCATTAATAATGGGGATATGAATCGTTTTAAGTTCATCAAAATAGCGTTCTTTTTCATGGCGAATGACGACAGCAGAAACACCGACGGCCTCCAATGTTTTCACCGTATCATACAAACTTTCCCCTTTAAGCACGCTTGATGAACCCGCTTCAAACGGGATGACTTGAAGCCCAAGTTTTCGCTCGGCCACTTCAAAACTGCATTTTGTCCTGGTACTTGGTTCAAAAAACATATTCGCTACAAAGGTTTGATTTTCCGGTTGCCAAGTTTTCCCTTTTGAAAATTCATCCGCTTCGTGTAAAATTGCCAGAATTTCTTCAGTTGATAATTGGTCCATCGTTAATAAACTTTTCATTGAATCTCCCCCTCTGATTCATTAAGAAGCAATTATGTATAAAAAAACCTCTTTCCAGTATATGGAAAGAGGTAAATGAGTAGCGTTACATTCACAGCCAGAAGCAGGTTCTACTTCCGACTGACGCTCATCCTTCCCCTTTCCAGCCTCTCTGGACTGTCTGTTAAAAGGGCAATCTTTTTATGTGTCATGGATTGTCACTTGGTCGATATGATCAACTTCCACCAGATCAACAACAATCATCTCCGTTTTTGCTGTCGGTATGTTTTTTCCAACATAATCTGCGCGAATCGGCAGTTCACGATGGCCTCGATCAACAAGTACGGCCAGTTGAATCAGGCCGGGTCTCCCGAAATCGATGAGGGCATCCATTCCTGCCCGGACTGTTCTTCCGGTGTATAGCACATCATCAACTAAGACAACGGTTTTATTATGTATCTCAACCGGAATAGCCGAACCTAAAACTTCCGGTTCTTTATCCTTTGTTTTGATAGATAAATCATCCCGATACAAAGTAATATCCAATTCGCCAACCGGTACATTTTTTCCTTCAATTTGGTTAATCTTTTCAGCCAACCTTCTTGCCAAGAATATGCCGCGTGTACGAATTCCTACAAGGACAACATCTTCAATCCCTTTATTTCTTTCAATGATTTCATGAGCGATCCGGGTTAATGCTCTTCGGATTGCTTGCTCATCCAAAACAATTGCTTTTTGCAATCTGCTCCCCTCCATTGTTTATGGAACATTCGCGTGATCCATTTCCGTTTCAATAAAAAACTCCTGCCAAAGAGAGCAGGAGAATAAACAGTTTCTTTTTTAAAAAAATAATCCGTTCCCTTCTCAGACTCTCTGGACTGATTTAAAGGTGCTATTCAGTTCTGTTATGATCATAAAATGAATTTCCGATTTTGTCAATGGCGAAAAAGATAATTATTTATTAAAAACATTAAGTGATGACCTGACCAGTGGATCAATTCCCCGTTACAAGTTCATCCGTAATTGTTCTAAAAGCGCTAGAAATTCCTGGGGCAATGGTGCACGAAATTCCATATATTCCTTTTTTCTCGGATGAATAAAGCCAAGAACCCCGGCATGAAGTGCCTGTCCATCAATTTCTAAAGTTTTTCTCGGTCCATATTTCGGGTCACCGGCGAGCGGATAACCGATATATTTCATATGAACCCGGATTTGATGGGTTCTGCCTGTTTCCAGTTCACATTCAATATGAGTATAGTCTTGAAAACGTTCAATCACACGGAAATGGGTGACGGCATGTTTTCCATTATCGACCACTGCCATTTTTTGTCGATCATTTTTATCCCGTCCAATCGGTGCGTCCACCGTTCCGTAATCATGCGGAATAACGCCGTGAACTATCGCTTCATATTTCCTTGTTACCGACTTTTCAACGAGTTGTTCGACTAAACACTCATGTGCAAAATCATTTTTTGCAACCATCAGTAAACCGGATGTATCTTTATCAATGCGATGGACAATTCCCGGTCGCATCACTCCATTAATACCGGACAAATCTTTACAATGAGCAAGCAGCCCGTTGACAAGCGTTCCGGTTACATGGCCCGGTGCCGGATGAACGACCATTCCACGCGGTTTATTAACAACAAGAACATCCGAATCTTCATAGTAAATATCTAAATTCATTTCTTCCGGTTCAACATTTAATGGAACAGGATCCGGCACATTGATGACCAGTTTATCGCCAGTTTCGCATTTATAATTGGCTTTTGGTTTATTACCATTAACCGACACAACACCATCTTTAATCCATTCCTGCACTTGCGTCCGGGACCAATCTTCTTCAAGAGATGTTATCAATTTATCAATTCTTTCACCCGCTTGATCTTCACGGACAATGTGCAAAATCTTTTCCATATTATTGCTCCTTTTTTTCTTTACGTTCTTCTAAAAACATGACAATTATTAATAATATAACCCCGATGGTTAAAGAAGAGTCAGCAATATTAAAAATCGGGAAGTCATAACCGAATATTTTTACATCAATAAAATCAACGACTTCTTTGCGAAACAAACGGTCAATGAAGTTGCCAACAGCTCCTCCTAACATGAAGGCCAATGAGATACTATATAGCGGTTTTCCTTTCGCATATTTTTGCAAATAATAAATGATAAAAATGACTACAATAACGGTGATGAGGTAAAAGAACCACATCTGCCCTTGTAAAATGCCCCAAGCGGCACCACGATTTCGGTGTGATGTTATGTAAAATAAATTTTCGATAACAGGGATACTTTCACCAAGATCCATAAATTTAACGATCATCCATTTCGTCAATTGATCGAAACCGATAATGATGATTGAAAGCAAATAATACAGCAATGCACGCCCTCCAAACTCTAGATAGACTCTTTTTGCATTGTAGCATAAAAGAACATTTTTTGCATTTACCGTTCATGAAACTTTACATATGATTGACAAGAATTTTTTTATTTACTGGATATAAAAATGTTTATACACAAAAAAGACAGGACATATAGTTATACCTGTCAAAAGGGAAAAACCGGTTTTTTTAAATATTTCAGTAATGTTTTCATTTCACTTAAGGAACGAACGGTTGGTTGAAAAGTTAAAAATTCAACTGGGATTGGGTGCCCTGTTTCTTCACAAACGCCATAATGACCGGTTTCAATTTTTTCTATTGTCGCAATTAAATCTGACAGTTCTTCCTCGGCCATTTGTTTTACTTGAGGTGACAATTCATGATTGTTAAGGTGCTCTTCTAAATCAATTTTCATTGCAACAATTTCATTATAAAGATCATGTAGCGATTGACTCAAGGAATGTACCCTCCCATCCGTGATCCAATTTCTAATTGTTATTGTATGTTTATTATTACCGATTGTTCCTTTCTGACGGCTATAACTATTTTCTATTTCATTAAATACAAGGTAGAAATGTAAAAATCTTTTTAAACAAGCAAAAAAAGGGAAGACAATTCTTCCCTTTTTTATAGTATAAGAAAGTATAAAAATACAAGTAAATAACTTGGGATTAGTTTTATTGTCTAGCTCCGAGCGCCAGCGACTGAGAAACTAGCTCCCCTTTAATGTGCTCCTGCGCTATAGCCTATTCGAGGAAGCGGATGTTCAGCTCGTCGCAAAGCTTCATGAAGTATATCAAGGAAGATTACTCATGAAGTTCACTCTAGGAGTAGCTTCACTACGATAAGTCAACATCGGCTCGTGCCTCGCCGTGTTTCCTTTTCCTCGAAAAAGCTAATCGCTTTTTCTTCGTGCGATGCCTATTCGAGGAAGCAAATCTGCTCTCATTGCGGGGCGCTCCAGTTTGTACGTCGCTAAGCGGGCGCTCTGCGCTTTTCTTGGGTAAATCTGTTAATTAACTAAATGACTATAATGTTCTTCTACAATGCTTGCACAGCGGGTACATAATGTCGGATGATGATGGTTATGACCGACATCCTTTGTCACTACCCAGCAACGTTCACAAGTTTCTCCTTCAGCTTTTGTTACGACAATGGCGGCCTTTTCCAATTTCAATGCATTACTTGGCGCTTCATCATAATGACCGGCCACTTCAAAATCAGAGACAATGAAAATTTGTCCAATATTTTCTGAAATGGAATCTAGTAATTGTTTTACATCATCGTGAACATATAAAGTAACTTTTGCTGTCAGTGACTTACCAATTATTTTTTCATTGCGAGCTTCTTCCAAAGCTTTTAACACGTCATCTCTTAATTTCATAAATTGCGACCATTTTTCTTCCAGTTGAACGGCATTTGGGTATTCTTTATATTCCGGCAGGTCGGTCAGTTGAACACTTTCTTCCTCAACACCTTTTATATATGCCCATACTTCATCGGCTGTATGTGCCAAAATCGGCGCTAACATTTTTGTTAAAGATACGAGACATTCATAGATGACCGTTTGCATGGAACGACGAATCGGGTTATTTTCTGCTTCAATATAAAGAACATCTTTGGCAAAATCTAAGTAGAATGAACTTAAGTCAATCGTGAAAAATTTGTTCATATCATGGTAAATTTCCATGAAGTTATATGTTTCATATGCATGCCGTACTTTTTTCACGAGATTGTTTAATTTTACCAGTATATATTGGTCAACTTCACGTAAGTTTTCATATGGAACTGTATGCTGCTTCGGATCAAAATCAGCTGTTGTTCCGAGCATGAATCGAAGCGTATTGCGAATCTTCCTGTACACTTCAGACACTTGTTTAAAATTATCCATGAATACTTTGACATCTGCCGTATAATCCACAGAAGCGACCCATAATCGCAAAATATCGGCACCGAATTGCTTTGTCACCTGATCAGGAACAATGGTATTTCCGATGGACTTTGACATCTTTTTGCCTTCCGCATCGACAGTAAACCCGTTTGATACAACTCCTTTATATGGTGCAACACCGTTAACCGCAACACTGATAATCAGACTGGAGTTAAACCAGCCACGGTATTGGTCGGAACCTTCCAAATAAATATCTGCCGGAAATTGAAGTTCTTCACGAGTTCTTAATACACCATGATGAGAGGAACCGGAATCAAACCAAACGTCCATAATATCATTTTCTTTTGTAAATAAACCGTTCGGACTGCCCGGATGACTGAATCCTTCAGGTAGAAGGTCTTTCGCTTCTCTTTCAAACCAAATATTGGATCCATGTTGTTCGAATAGGCTTGCAACATGTTCAATCGTTTTTTCGGTAATAATCGGTTCACCATTTTCCGCATAAAATACCGGAATTGGTACACCCCAAACCCGCTGTCTTGAAATACACCAGTCACCGCGATCACGAATCATATTATACAGTCTTGTTTCGCCCCATTTATTATACCAATTCACTTGATGGATTTCTTTTAACAGTTGTTCACGAATTGGATCAATGGATGCAAACCATTGCGGTGTTGCTCGGAAAATAACCGGTTTTTTCGTCCGCCAATCATGCGGATACGAGTGGGTAAGGAATGATAATTTAAGTAATGCGCCAACTTCTTCCAGCTTTTTCGTAATATGCTTGTTTGCCTCTTCGTAAAACAATCCTTCAAAGCCGGGTGCTTCTTCGGTCATGCAACCTTTGTCATCGACGGGACTGAGTACATCAAGATTATATTTTTGACCAACATAGAAGTCATCTTCCCCATGACCGGGAGCGGTATGAACGCAACCGGTACCGGCATCGGTTGTAACATGTTCACCCAACATAACAAGCGAATCACGATCATAAAACGGATGTTTCGCTAAAACATATTCTAAGTCAGAACCTTTGACCGTTTTCAAGACTTGATAATCTGTCCAGTCTAATTCTTCACTGACGGACTTCAATAAGTCTTCGGCGACTACGAACTTCCTGTTTCCTACGTTGACTACAACATATTGCAGATGTGGATGAACAGAGATCCCTAAGTTGGCCGGAATGGTCCATGGCGTTGTCGTCCAAATAACGATTTCTGTATCCGAGTCAAGCACCCCTTTACCGTCTTTAATCGGGAATGCCACATAAATGGATGGTGATTTGATATCTTTATATTCAATTTCTGCTTCAGCTAATGCCGATTCCGATGACGGTGACCAATATACCGGTTTTAATCCTTTATAAATTAATCCTTTTTTCGCCATTTCACCGAAAACACGAATTTGTTGTGCTTCAAATGAATGGTGTAAAGTTAAATACGGATGTTCCCAATCACCGCGTACACCCAATTTTTTAAAGCCGGTCCGTTGAATATCGACTTGTTCATAAGCATATTGCTCACAAAGTTTACGAAATTCAACAACGGACAGTTCTTTTCTTTTCACACCTTTTTTTGTCAATTCTTGTTCAATTGGCAAGCCATGGGTATCCCACCCCGGAACATACGGAGCATCGTAGCCCATCATGGACCGGGAACGAACAATAAAATCTTTTAAAACTTTATTTAAAGCATGACCCATGTGTAGACTGCCGTTTGCATATGGTGGTCCGTCATGAAGAATGAATTTTGGACGTCCTTTTGTCCGTTCTTGAACCTTTTTATAAATATCCATTTCTTCCCAGCGTGCTTGAATTTCCGGTTCTTTTTTCGGCAAATTTCCACGCATTGGAAAATCAGTTTTCGGCATTAATAATGTATCTTTATAATCCAATGAAATTGCCCTCCTTAATACGAATTTTGGTAACAGTGTTAACCAGTTTTGGTAAGAATAATCATTTTGGCTATAAAGTAAAATAAAAAAGCCTTCACATCCCTGTATATGGGACGAGAAAGCTTTCCCGCGGTACCACCCAAATAGACAAAGAGAAAAGACGTTCTTTGTCCGCTCATTTTATAACGTGAAACACGCCCACCCTTACTATTCAATTTCAGAGCAGGAACTCCGGGGTGATTTTCCAATTTCCCTTTTTAATCGAGCTTCCACCATCCTCGACTCGCTGGATAAAAGCAGAAAAATTGTACTGTCCCCTTCATTGTTTGTAAATAATATGAGAATATTTTATGGATATAAGGAATTATATGCAAATATGGTGATAGAAGTCAATAATAATTTACATAAATCCGGTTATTTTTAAAGGAAATCCAAAAAGTCCGGGAAAAGCAGCCCCGTTTTCCTTTTTCTTTTATATGAAAAACAGAAGCTCAGGTACTCAGAGGTCCTTAGATTCCCTGATCTTCTTGGCTCTCCCCATTTAAGCAATTACTTAATAACGATATCCTCCTCTGCCGACTTTAATTCGGTTGCGTCCACATTAAACTCCATTAATTGTTCCCAATCGTTTGAATTGATCATATCCAGTTGGGCTTCGATCAATAATTTAAATCGATTGCGGAATACTTTTGATTGTTTTTTCAAATCTTCAATTTCTAAGGCTATTTTTCTGGCTTTTGAGAGAGCTTCATTAACAATTCGATCCGCGTTCTTTTCAGCCTCGCGAATGATTAACTTCGCCTCTTTTTGCGCACTGCCTTTTACTTCTTCCGCGGCCTCTTGAGCAACAACGATTGATTTATTCAATGTTTCTTCAATGGAACTAAAATGCTTTAATTTTTCCTCTAATTCTTTGACTCGATTTTCTAATTCGCGTTTTTCTCGAATGATTATTTCATAGTCTTTTATCACTTGATCTAAAAATTCATTCACTTCATCTTCATCATACCCACGAAAGGTTTTGGCAAATTCCTTATTATGTATATCCAACGGCGTTAACGGCATCATGCCACCTCCATATAAAAATCAGAAAATACGGTTGTCTTTTATTATACACTAAGTTTCGACAGATTGCGGGGAAAATCCTGCCAAAAATAAATTTTTATTTCATTTTTCCTAAAGTGATTTTCCACTTATCCCGTTTTGTTTTATCTCCAACCGTAATTAATCGAATTCTCCCTATGCCTCTTGCCGAAATGAGATCGCCTTCTTTCAAAGGAAAAGAAGGAGAATCAACAGTTGTCCAATTTACTTTAACTAACCCTTGTCCAATTAATGTTTGCACTTTCTGCCTTGACATGCGACCGGCTTGCGATAGAACCGTATCAAGTCTAAGGGATGAAACAGTCACGGAATGTTCCGTCATCAATTCATCAGTCACTATACTTTCTGACAAAGGCTTTACCTGCAGTTGGATTTTTGTCTTTCCTACAGTCATATAATTTGTACGAATATAATCAGCTACTTCACTGGCAGAGAAAAATTGAATTTGTTTATTTTTGATGAGAATATCTCCATACTTTCCCCTTGATAAGCCAAGGCTCATTAAACTCCCTAAAATTTCAGGGTGCGTGAGTGTTACAAATTTTTCCGGGTAAATGATTTCAAACAAAGTGATTTGAAAATCTTCCTCTGCCGGTTCATAGTAATCCGGATGAAGAAAAGCCCGGCAACGTTCAGATTGTTTTGCGCCGCCAAAAAATTGAACTCTACAGCTTCTCTCTTTTCCGATAATTGATTGAACAATATATTGCTCTCTAGGGTCTAAAAAATCGGTCAGTTTTCCTGCATAATTTTTATCAACATAGTCTATCCAATTCAGTACTTGATCAATAAATTCTTTTTCTTCCTGACGAAAATGCTGATATATTGACATAACTTCTCCTTATTTCAAGATGTATCATTGATGATAGATAACTAAATCCATGTTTGGATCGAATTTAAACCGACTTGGGCTAATTGTAAAACAAATAACGCAACAATTGGTGAAAAATCGAACATGCCAATAGGCGGGATAAATTTTCGAAACTGCTCCAAATATGGTTCACAAATACTTCCAAGGAATTGACCGATTTGTGACTCCCTCGCTCCGGGAATCCAAGACATGAAAATATAAATGAGTAAAGCATAAAAATAAATGTTAAATACAGAATGAATAATATCAAAAATGATTGACATAATTTCTTTTACCACCTCGTGTCTTCAAAATTATTGTTGATAAAAGCGTCGGAAATCGCACCGGTTACTTCCACATTATCCGGTGTGCATAACACAATATATGAACCGATTTTTTGGATTTCGCCACCGATGGCGTAAACGGTGCCGCTTAAAAAATCGACAATTCTTCGCGCTTCTGTTTTTTCGACTCTCTGCAAATTAACAACAACGGTTCTGCGATTTTTTAAATGATCAGCAATTTCTTGAGCATCATTAAAAACTCGCGGTTCAACTAAAACGAGCTTTGAGGAACTTTTTATACTTTGTAAACTGACAACGTTTTTCTTTTGTTGTTGGAAGCGCGGCGTTCCGGTGGTATTTTCATATTCTACCGGTTCATCATACTCCGCTTCGTATTCGTCTTCATAATTATCATCTAAGAAAAACCATGTTTTGAATTTCGACTTTATACCCAAAATTCTTCACCTCCCGATTTACTCACCGACCAAAGATGTACCGATTCGAACAAATGTCGCCCCTTCTTCAACGGCAATTTCATAATCATTAGACATACCCATAGATAATTCTGTACAAGGGGCATAAGGTAATTTCAGATTTTGAATGTCATCCTGAAGCTGTTTTAAGGAACGGAAACAGTTCCTCAATATTTGTTCGTCTTTAATATATGGTGCCATTGTCATTAAACCGACAATTTCAATATTTGAATACATTGCTAATTGCTGGATAAACGGAAGAACTTCTTCAGGTGGCAATCCATGTTTCGATTCTTCCCCGCTTACATTCACTTGAACAAAGCAAGGTATCTTTCTGTTGGCCCGTTTATGAATCTCTTCAGCTAATGAAAGCCGATCAAGGGAATGAATATAGTCAACTTTATCAATAATCTTTTTCACTTTCCTTGTTTGCAATGTTCCGATAAAGTGCCAAATCGGTTGATTCCCTAAAACTTCATATTTTTTCAGCAATTCTTGATCGCGATTTTCCCCTAAATGAATAATTCCTGCTTTCAAAGCCTCTTGAGCGCGTTCAATCGTCACATATTTTGTTACGGCGATAATCGTTACTTCTTCCGGATCTCGCCCTACTTTTTCGCAAGCTTTCGCAATTTTTTCTGTGATGATTTGTAAATTACTTTCAACGCTTTTCAATGTTTATGCCTCCCTGATTCCAATAAAACCTATCATTCGACCTGTTTGTCCTTTATCGCGGCGATGGGAATAAAAATAAGTTTGGTCACAGCTGGAACAAAGACCGGATACTTGAATATTGTCGGGCAAAATCCCTTCATTTTCTAACAAGGCTTGATTTAATGCTTTTAAATCGATTTGATATTGACTTTTTTCTACTTGAGTATAAAAACGTTGTACAGCGTTTAGCGGAAGTTTTTCAACTTGATCTATAATTTTATTATCTACAATATAGCATTGATTGCAAATGGAAGGACCAATGGTTACGAATATTTTTTCCACGGGAATTCCACGACTTCTCCACTGTTCAATGAGTGAATGGCTTATATTTTTTACCGTACCTTTCCAACCCGCATGAACAATTCCAAAAAGTCCATACTTTGGTGCAAAAAAATAGATAGGTACACAATCTGCAAAGCAAAGAGCAAGTAAAGTATCCCCTTTATCTGTATAGATCCCATCACAATCTTTTAAACTATCTCCATAAGATTCAGTCCCTTTTCCCCAATCTGTTTCTGCAATGTACTGTACATTCGAACCATGGGTTTGTTCACAGCACACCCAATTGGAAATGGGAAAATTGATTTTTTTTGCAAATTGGTTTCGGTTAAAAACGACTTTAGCGTTATCATCGCCAACATGTAGTCCCATATTATTATTAAAATACGGGCCACTGCTTATTCCGCCCATTTTCGTTGTAAATCCCGCAAAAATTCTCGGGTTTATTTTTTGCCAATTTTTAATTAAAAAATATGAATCATCCATTAGATGGAACGGTTCAGTCATATGATTCCCTCATCTCTTCACATCACACAATACATATTTCAGTTTATCATACTATTCGTTCAAAATTAAGCAATTGTTTCTAATATTACTGTTCTTTTCTCACAGAATAAAATACAAATGATTAATTTTAGGTTCGTTTTATTAACTAGCCCAAAGCGCCGGATGACTTGTGCTTTTTTTTTAAAACAAAAAAAAAGCCACCTTTTAAAGGAGGCTTACTGAATATTTTTTGCCACAACTTTAATGGCTGCTTTCTCAAGACGAGAAACTTGCGCTTGTGAAATACCGATTTCTTCTGCGACTTCCATCTGTGTTTTTCCTTGGAAGAACCTTTTTTTCAAGATCATTTTTTCCCGCTCATTTAAACGGCGCATCCCCTCTTTTAATGCTATTTCATCAATCCAATTGGAATCTTTATTTTTTTCATCGCTCAATTGGTCCATTACATAAATCGGATCTCCACCATCATTGTATATCGGTTCAAATAAGGAAACCGGGTCTTGAATCGCATCTAAAGCAAAGACGATTTCTTCTTGAGGAACACCTAACTCTTTGGCAATTTCCTCAGCCGTTGGTTCCTTCGATGTTTCAGCAATTAACCGTTCGCGGATTTGTAACGATTTATACGCAATATCACGCAATGACCGGGAGACTCGGATCGAGTTATTATCCCGAAGATACCGGCGAATTTCCCCAATAATCATTGGAACTGCATAGGTGGAGAATCGAACATTTTGACTCAAATCAAAATTATCAATTGATTTCATTAATCCGATACAGCCAACTTGAAACAAATCATCGACATACTCACCACGATTATTAAATCGTTGAATCACACTTAAAACTAATCGCAAATTTCCGTTAATTAATTTTTCCCTGGCGTACAAATCGCCATTTTGCATTTCCTTAAATAATTCCCTCATTTCTTCATTTTTTAAAACCGGAAGTTTGGATGTATCTACACCACAGATTTCAACTTTGTTACGCATAAGGTTTCCCTCCTCCGAGGAATGCTTTTACAAAATTCAGTATCTCCCTGGGAAGGAAAAATATGCACTGTAACAAATGAGTGATTTTTCGATAAACTTCCTATCCTTGATAAATAAAGGAAACTAGCGAAAAATATTTTTCAAAAATAATATTAAACCATTTTTTCAAATTCTTTCCTCAATCTTTTGAATATTCTCTTTTCCAATCTTGAAATATAGGATTGTGATATACCTAACATGTCGGCAACATCTTTTTGTGTTTTTTCCTCGCCTCCTACCAGACCAAAGCGCAATTCCATAATTTGCTTTTCACGATCGGATAATGTATGTAAAGCTTTCATCAGCAGTTTTCGATCGACACGCGCTTCCAAATCTTTCGTGATAATATCATTTTCTGTTCCAAGCACGTCTGATAGAAGGAGTTCGTTCCCGTCCCAATCAATATTTAATGGTTCATCGAAAGAAACCTCTGAGCGCACTTTATTGTTTCTCCGTAAATACATTAATATTTCGTTCTCAATACAGCGTGAAGCATACGTGGCTAATTTAATCTTTTTTTCCGGATTAAACGTATTGACCGCTTTTATTAATCCAATGGTGCCAATACTAATTAGATCTTCAATATTAATGCCCGTATTTTCAAATTTTTTTGCAATATAAACGACGAGCCGTAAATTTCTTTCAATTAACAGCGAACGGGCTGTTTCATCCCCTTTAGGAAGTTTATTGATTAAAATCTCTTCCTCTTCTTTGGAAAGTGGTGGCGGAAGAGCTTCACTGCCTCCGATATAATAGATTTCATCGGTTTTTAACTTTAGTTTCTTTAACAACTTGTTCCAATAATAGTAAAAATGAAATTTCAATTTTTTCATGACCATTCCCCTCTCTAACATAGCCACTTGATTAAAGCAACGAAACGTGTTTGAACGAATTGAACTCACTTGACTTTGTCTATGATCATTACCATCAGGAAACTTGTTCGTGATGCGATTGTGCTAAAATTTTTGGATGAATGATACAATCAAAACGATCATCAGCGGATAGTGTTTGATTGATAAATGCCAACAAAAGCCGGTTTGTTTGATAAATCTTTTTGTCAACGCGAATAACTACTTTGTCCGGTTTAACAGCAGCCAGAAGCAAATTGTCTTTACCAACAACCCGATATGGAATGATGGAAATTTTATTCATCCATTCCGATGGTAATTCATTTTCCTTCCAAAGTTGATGAACATCTTCAAAAACCGCTAAAACCTCTTTTGGAAAGAAACCGGCTGTTTTTCTTAGTGAGACAATTAAAACCGGTTTTTTTGTCAAAGGATCATATAATTGATTTCCACTGTCTACCAGCCCCCTTAATTGTTTTGTTTGATTGTTAATTGAGATTTCAACATCCACAAGATTTTCATACTCTATTTTGACAGTTTCCCATTTATCAAAAGTATCCTTTGAAAAAAAATAAAGTATTGGAAATCCAATGATGACAAACAACCAACTGATCGGATCCCCAAAGCCCCGGATATTAGTTAAAAATAAAGCATTTGCTGCGTTATATTGGAAACTAAATAAATAATGCAAACCAATTAGCGCTCCCCCAATCGCAAAAGTGAGTAAATAAAATGCAGATAAATTGGTAAAGAAAAACCGCATTCGCTTGAAACCAAAAGCAATCCATACCATCAGTACTGAAATTGCTATTTTAAAAAGAGGAGAAAAAAACAAAGCAGCATTCGTTATAAAGGGAGCAAACACGATAATCGAGCCAATCAAACCACCAAAAAAAATTTTCCGTTTTCGAATTTTTCTTTTTAATATAACACCGGTCAATGATAAGAGCATGCTATCAAACAAAAAATTTAAAAGCCAAATAATATCTAAATATAAGGTCAACCCCTCATTCCCCTTTTCTCCAAAGAACGGAATTACTTAGCCCTAGTAAAAAGGCGGCTCTCTAGTATTTTTATGTTATGAAAAAGTATAGCACTGCCTCTCGTAAAAGTGTGTCGCTTTTTGACCGTAAAATTTAAGAAGTTTTCAGGAATTTTCTCCGATTTTGTCAAAAGAATCGGAATGATCTTTTTCGATTATTACGAAAGGAGAAATTTTGTTATTGCAGCCTGTCCTTGAAGTGAAACAATAAAACGAATCCGAGGTTTTCACAAAAATTTTTCTACAAAAAAGCTGTTCTCGAAAAGCAGCTCCCTTACAGATTTTCTAAAAAATTCTGTAAAGCATGAGTTGCTGCGTTTCAAGAACAGCCTTATATTTTTTCTTTATATCTTTGAGTAACAGCTAAATATCAGATTCGATTATTTCTGTTTCTCAAAAATGTAGGAATATCCAGTAAATCTTCCTGTGTGCTGGAATTTGTTCGAGTTGGTTCTTGATGTTTTTCTTCTCGAACCGGTGTCTCGCGATTTTGTTTTTGATGTGTTTGGTTTGTATTAAGGTTCTTGTTATGACTATGAGTTGGTCGGGTTGGTTTATTTTGATCGTTTTCTTCCCTAAATCCGGTTGCAATTACCGTAACAACAATTTCATCATTCAAATTTTCATTAATGACAGAACCAAAAATCATGTTCACTTCTTGATCAGATGCAGAGGCAACGATATCGGCAGCTTCCTGTACTTCATACAAACTCAAATTCATTCCACCCGTTATGTTCATTAGAACTCCTTGAGCACCATCAATCGATGTTTCCAGTAAAGGAGAAGATATAGCTTTTTTAGCGGCTTCTTGAGCACGGCTTTCACCAGAGGCAATACCGATTCCCATAAGAGCGGATCCTTTATTGGACATAATGGTTTTCACATCGGCAAAGTCGAGATTAATGAGACCAGGAGTGGTAATTAAGTCAGAAATACCTTGAACACCTTGACGTAAGACATTATCAGCCTCTTTAAAAGCTTCTAACATCGGTGTGCTCTTGTCCACAATTTCAAGAAGACGGTCGTTCGGAATAACAATTAATGTGTCAACGGCTTCTTTCATCGAAGTAATCCCATTGGCAGCTTGCGTAGCCCGTTTTTTCCCTTCAAAGCTGAACGGACGAGTAACAACACCGACAGTTAAAGCACCTAATTCTTTTGCAATACTGGCAATTATAGGCGCCGCACCAGTTCCGGTTCCACCGCCCATTCCTGCCGTGACAAAGACCATATCTGCCCCTTTAATCACTTCTTCAATTTGTTCTTTACTCTCTTCAGCGGCTTTCTTCCCAACTTCCGGATTTGCACCTGCTCCAAGACCACGGGTTAATTTGGAGCCAATTTGCAGTTTTATTTCCGCTTTTGAAAGATTCAAAGCTTGGGCATCTGTATTGACAGCGATAAATTCAACCCCCTGGACGCCGTGTTCGATCATGCGATTGACTGCATTGTTTCCGCCGCCACCAACACCAATTACTTTAATTGTTGCTAATTGGTCTACGTATGTTTCAAAATCCAACATGCAAAATCCTCCTAATTCAAATTACTTAAACCTATGCATTTATTCAAAAAAAGAACCAAGAAATCTTTTCATTTTACTAGCTAATTTTTCTTCATGTAAATTTGAATTTTTCCCTTTGGCAGGTTGCTGTTTCACTGTTCTTTTTTCCTTCTGTTCCATTGGCATAACGACCGAATCTAGAAATCTTCCTTGTAATCTCGCATTCTTATAAAAATATTTGATCATACCAACTGCAGTCGCATACTGTGGTTCTCGCACCCCTATATAGTCAGGGATTGCGATTCGGACACGGTTTTGAAAAATCGCTTGGGCAAGTTCTGCCAGCCCTTGCATATTGGCGACTCCTCCGGTTATCACATACCCCCCGGGCAAATAATCTATGCCCATTTTTCTCAGTTCATCTTGAACGAAATCAAAAATTTCGGCAACCCTTGCTTCAATAATTTCAGCGAGTTCAAGCTGTGTAAACTGTTGTTTTTGGTTCGTACCGATGATCGGAAGTTCAAATACTTCATCAACAGAAGCATGGTCATAAAAAGCATGTCCATGTTTTAATTTTACCTTTTCAGCATCTTCTGTTGTAGTTCTTAATACAATAGAAATGTCTTTCGTAATATGGTCACCGCCGACGGGTAAAAGACAAGTGCCTTTCATGTATCCATCTTCAAATACAGTCACCGTTGTGGAGCCCCCGCCAATATCAATTAGCGCAGAACCAAGATTTTTTTCATCTTTGGATAAAGCTATCTCACCGGATGCAAGTGGCTGAAGAACGATATCAATAATTTCAAGTCCTGCTTTTTCCACACATCTGAGAATATTCAATAGCAATGTTTTTGATCCAGTAACTAAAAATCCTTCCATTTCTAAGCGTACACCGATCATTCCACGGGGGTCATTAATTTCATCCTGTGAATCAACAATAAATTGTTTTTTTACAATATTGATGATTTCCCGATCCGGCGGGATTGACATGACTTGAGCCGCATCCACCACCCTTGCCACGTCTTCATTTGTAATCTCCCTGTTTTCTCCATTAACAGCAACGACACCATGACAATCCAATAAGTCAACATGGTGAGCAGGGATACCAACAATCACTTGACGAATCTCCATACCAATCATCCGCTCTGCCTGTTCAACAGCACGTTTTATTGATTGGACTGTATTATCAATATCGACAATCGAGCCTTTTTTCAGACCTTCTGACTTTACATTCCCGACGCCGATAATATTTAATACATCATTAACCATTTCCCCAATAATCACTTTGACCGTGGATGTACCGATGTCTAAACTTACAAAAATATCATTGCTGTTCATCTGTGGCACCTCCTCCTACTTTTCATTGAACAACAACAAGTTCCAAATAATGGAAAAAGTGTATACTTACTATAAAATACTGCTGTTTTAATTGGAAGTATTTCATATAAAGTGAAAAACCTGAATGATTTATTTAAGATATTCGCTATTTTTCACCGATTTTCCTTTAATTTTAACTTTCTTTTTCATTTTTTCTTTTCTGATCCCATTTGGTCAATAAAATTCTTCTAATCACAGCTATATTTTGAAATAGCCTAACACCAAAAGCAAATACTGCTGCTAAATACAAGTCTACACCAAGATGGACGCCAAGGAAAGCTAAACTTGCAGCTAAAATTATATTAAAAAAGAACCCTGAAACAAAGATTTTTTCATTAAATAAATTTTGCAATTGGGCTCTAATTCCTCCGATTAATGTATCAAGGGCAGCCAGAACAGCAATAGATAAATAGTTTTGATATTCATGCGGGACACTCATATCTGTTAATAAACCTAAAGTTATTCCGATTACCAATCCTAAAACGGGGAGCCACATAATGTTATTTCCTTTCTTCTTTCACAGTTTGCATATGATTAACGGAAACACTACTACTATAGGCAGGAATTATGATTTCCTCCTGAGGGTCTGATATCGATACCTTCAAATTATCAATAAAAAAATCATCGGGAACGGTTGAAATCTGCATCTGATTGTAAAGTTTTTTTACTGTCTCATGATCATTTGCAATGATCTTAATCTCTAAAGGAAATTTTCGAAGGGGGTAACCATCGACTTTTGTCTCACCTTGTATATTACGAATGGTTGTTGTTGATATGATTCGTTGATCCGCAATAGATATCGCTTTAGCTCCATACATATTCAATTCATTGATTAATTTTCTTAATACATCGGGTGATATGTATACTTTACTCTGACCGGGAGTAATGTATTCATAGGCAGGCGTTATAGATAGGATAATCCCCGGACCGGAAATTTCTTTCAAACCGGCCTCTTTTTTAAGTTCATTCAATGTGTCTTGTAAAACTTGTCCATTACGATTATGCCTTTCTGTTTCGTATTGAGCAATTTTATCTTCAGACTGACGGATTTGTTGATGAAAATAAGTCTCCAATTCCTTTTCGGACAAATATTGCTGACGCAGTTCCCATAAATCACTCGTATCATCTGCTATATTGTTTTCTTGATGAGTCGTATTGAATTGAATCGCTAGCATAAACCCTGCCAATATGGTTATCAAAAAGAACATTATTTTATTTTTCTTCTTCATGGATCACCATACTTTCTATATTTCCTTTACCTTTCTAGTCTGCTCGGTTTCCCAAAGTGGGGTCCATTACAATCCGATCTAATTTTTCCAATTTAAACACAATATTGTCACTGACTAGTTGATCTTTTACGCCCCCTTGAATGGTCAGTGCTTTTTCGAGTGTATCTTTATCTCCTATGGCACTAATGATGAAAGGGGCAGGAAATTGTTCACCATCAACCGTAATGACAGGACCGTCACATACAATATATGAATTATTTTTTAACCTCTTCCCGTTTATCGCAATTGCTTCTGCACCGGAGATATATAATTCATTGACGGTTTTCAATACGTGATGTTCATGGACAATAAAATTGTTCACGTTCCCTTCTTCATGATTATAATTCCCATCATTTAACGTGACGATGACTCCTTCTCCTTGGACTTTTACTTTTCCTAAAATCATGCGGAGTTTTTCTGCCTCTTTTGCAGTTTTGGATAAATTTTTTTCATTTTCAGCCATCTCATTTTCTATGGCAATGATTTTGGCTTGCTTTTCATTCAACTCCTTTTGAAGTTGACGGTTCTTTTCCTCCAAATCAATTAAATCATTCCGCAATTGAATAGTCCTTTCCCATTCATGATCCGTCATACTCGTATCACTCTGTTGCTTTTTTGTTAATTGATAAGAAAAAGCGATCATAAACCCTAAAACTAAAAAGACAAGGGAAAGAATAACCCGATTAATTTTCATTTTCTTCCCCGCTTTCTTCCGTTGCGTGTTTATCATTTACAGGCTCATCATTTTTTGTGTCTCCATTTTTTATCGATTGATAAGATTTAAAAAATACACCGACTTCTAGATCAACGATTCCTTTTTCTTCAGGTTGTAATTGTTTAACGAGATCCGGGTAATAGACCATTTTTTCAGCAAAAGTTCTTAATGTTGCATGCACCTCATTACCATCATTCATAAAGGCAATGATACTGTATGGATCTGTGTTCTTGGGAGCATAAATAATTTCAGAAATTAATTGTCGAATTTCATCAGGCATTGCTTTTAATTCCTTTATCGTCATCTGTAAAGGTTTATTTTTATCGAAACTTTTTAAGACCGGACCCGGTTGTGTGGTCATATCACTTGTTATTCTGGTCACATGCCCATTTTCCAAAAGCGGTTTTGCTTGTCCTTCGATATATAAAAAACCAATTTGCCTGTATTCCTCAACTTTAATAATGATATGGTTAGGAAATTTCATATCAATTTTCACTTTTTTTACTTCCGGTACTTGTAAAATACGATGTTCGAGTGTACTTTTTTTCATATTCAAAACAATCGATTTGTTTGTTAATTTACTTGCCTTGACAATTTTCTCCTTTGAAGCAAAGTGATTCCCGTCAATCGTCAGCTCCCCTACTCTACTTAAAGGTGATTGGATATAAATAAAACCACAAACAAACAAAAAAAAGAAGAATAATAAAATGATCAGTCTACGGTTTGCCCGCTTTCTTCTTTGCTCTTTTAGTTTGGGCAATCGATCTTCAAGTGATACTACTTTATTTGGCAAAATTCACACCCCACCTGTAAAAGAGGTTACTATTCATATTTTATCGGAATCAAAATAAATTAGGAAGTAAAAATTAAGAATTCAATTTACCGAAAAAGTAGATTTACTGTTTATTGTTTATTACAGCTGTACATAATCGGTAAAGACGATTACTTGCATCTTGAATTCCTATTTTTTTTGAATTTTTTTTCATTCTTTCCAACTTATTTTTATCGGTTAAAATTTGATCAATTGCCTCTAATAGTTTTTTACCCGTTAATTCCTTCTCTAAAATCACTGTTGCTGCCCCGGCTTCTTGCAAACTTATTGCATTTTTTTCTTGATGATTATTCGTTACGTACGGACTTGGAATCAATATACTCGGCAAGCCAATACTGGTAAACTCGGCAATTGATGTTGCTCCGGCTCGGGATACGACTAAATCAACACCGGCAAGAACTTCCGGCATATTATGTATAAATGGAACAACTTTAACATTATCAGGATTTCCGGCATGGGCAATTTTCTCTTTAACCGATTCAAAATGGATTTCCCCGGTAACGTAAAGCACTTGATAGTCCCTAATCGCAAAATCATTGATAACCGATACGACGGCTTCATTAATTGGCCTTGCTCCCCTGGATCCGCTAAATATTAATACTGTTTTCTTTGTTAATGACAAACCTGCCGACTGTCTTCCTTTAATCCCATCGTGTCCTAATACTTCGGTAGCACGAGGATTCCCGGTTAAAACCACTTTATCGCTTGGAAAATATTGTTCAGCTTCTTTGAAAGAGATGGCAATTTTATCAACATATTTACTTAAAAATTTATTTGTTAATCCCGGGATGCTATTTTGTTCATGGATAATGGAAGGGATTTTCAATTGGTGGGCGGCATAAACAACCGGTCCGCATACGTAACCGCCTGTACCAATGACAATATCGGGATTAAATTGTTTCAGCAGTTTTTTGCTTTTATGAACTCCTTTAATAAAGCGGATAATTGTCTTCACATTTTCAAACGATAACTTTCTTTTAAAGCCGGTAATATCAATTGTTTCAAAAGGAATGTGATTTCTCGTCACAATTTTGTTCTCTAAACCTTTTTTCGTACCGATATATAAAACTTGTGTATTTGGAACTTCGGAAATTGCTGTTTTAATGAAAGCAAGTGCAGGATATATATGTCCTCCAGTTCCTCCACCACTTATAACGATTCTCATCGATGTTCACCTCATGCTCATTCTTTGTGAAATTTATCTTACACCATTTCAACCAGTTTCGGGGAAATGTATTAAAAATGTAAACAGCTTTTTATGAATATGAAACTCATGTATTACCATTTTATGATTTTATGACAAAAGAAACAAATGAAAAAAGAGGAAATCAAAAATTTCGATTTCCCCTGTATCTGAAAAAAGTTTTTCATTTCTAATTGCTCAGAAATGAAAGCTATATTCGACTGTAGCGGCTAATATTTAGTAAAATTCCCATCGCCATCAGCATTAACGTTAGAGAAGAACCGCCGTAGCTGAAAAATGGTAAAGTAATACCTGTTACGGGGATAAGATTAATGACAACACCTATATTAATCATCACTTGAAAAGCAACCATAGAGATGATTCCAACAGCGAGAAAGCTGCCGTATAAATCAGGTGCATTTAAGGCTGTACGAATTCCTCTCCATAATAATAAGGCAAAAAGCAATAAGACAAATGCCCCGCCAATAAAACCGAGCTCTTCCGCTAAGATGGCAAAGATAAAATCCGTTTGCGGTTCCGGTAAGTAAAAGAACTTTTGTCTACTTTGTCCCAGTCCAAGACCGAACAACCCCCCCGGCCCGATCGCATATAGAGATTGAATGGTTTGAAATCCGCTTCCTAAAGGGTCTTCCCACGGATCAAGAAAAGCCGTAATTCGTTTTATTCGATAAGGTGCTGCCGCAATTAACCCGACAAAACCTGCTAAACCAATTAAACCCAGCCCGATAAAATGAGCAATGCGAGCACCGCTGACAAAAATCATAATGAGGCAAGTTCCTACCATAACGGTGCCCGTACCCAGATCAGGTTGAAGCATAATCAGCGCAAAAGCGGTAAAAACTAAACCGAGACTTGGTACTAAACCTTTCTTAAAAGAAGTAATATTTTTTTGATTTTCCGATAAAAATTTTGCAAGGTATATAATCATCGCCAGTTTCATAAATTCCGACGGCTGAATAGAAAATGCCCCGACGCCAATCCAGCTTCGGGAACCGTTACGGACATTCCCTATTCCCGGAATTAAAACGGCGATTAACAGGACAAAACAAGTGATCAATATGACTTTCGACCAGGATCGCCAAGTCCAATAATCAATATTCATGATAAAAAACATAGCAATCAAACCGATAATAGCAAAAAGCAACTGCCTTTTCGCAAAATAAAACGAATCATCAAATCGGTAATCGGCCCAAACCGCACTTGCACTATACACCATAATCAAGCCAAGTGATAAAAGAGCTAATATCACGATGACTAAAATAAAGTCCGGAGTTGTTTTTTTCACTGGCAAAGCAGGTCACCTCATTAACACGGATTAGAGCCTGTACACAAAGGAAGAAAAGTAACACAGTTGGAAGCAAATCATATTTTAAAGCTCTTGCTTCTAGCATCTTGTCGATTTTTCCTCCTTGTCCATCTTATACAGCCTCTATACTAACTTATGCACCGCCCCCATAAAAATGTCTCCTCTTACTTCAAAACTTTTATATTGATCCCAACTGGCACATGCCGGTGATAAAAGAATGACATCACCATTTTCCGATAAGGCGTAACTTAAAGGGACAGCCTCTTGTACATTATCGACGATAAAAATCTTTTCTATCCCTGCTTTTTTGCCGGTTTGAACTAATTTTTCCTTTGTTTGGCCAAAGGTAATTAGTGCCTTAACATTTTTCAGTGATGGAATGAGGTCATCAAAATCATTCCCACGATCAAGCCCGCCTGCCAGTAAAATAATCGGACGGTTGAAAGCGGAAAGGGCAGATTTTGTCGCTAACGTATTCGTTGCTTTCGAGTCATTATAAAAAACTCGGCCATTAATTTCTTTGACAAATTGCAACCGATGTTCGACACCGCGAAAAGTTGTTAGCACTTGCTCAATATGCTCATTTGCGACACCCATTAATTTTGCACTGGCAACACTGGCCAAAATATTTTCAAGATTATGCTTTCCGGGAAGAACAACTTTTTGATAATCAATCACTTTTTCCCCTTGGAAATAAATAAACCCATCTTTAAGCGATGCCCCTTCCGGCAAATATTTCTCTTTTGAAAACGGAATGACGGTTCCTTTGGCTTCTTTCGCTATTTGCCTACCTTCTTCTTGATCAAAGTTTAAAATGGCAAAATCAGTTTTCGTCTGGTTTTTCAATATATTCTTTTTTGCGTTTATATACTGTTCTCTTGACCCATGAAAATCAAGATGTGCCTCATATATATTTGTAATCACAGCGATGCGCGGACGAAAATGAACGATTCCCATCAGTTGAAAGGAAGATAATTCTGTCACAATAATATTTTTCTCTGTCGCCATCCTCGCAACATCCGAAGCGACCGTACCAATATTTCCAGCAATAAGCGGATTTTTATTACCTTGATTCAGCATTTCAAAAATTAATGTAGTTGTTGTCGTTTTACCGTTTGTTCCGGTAATACCGATAAATCTCGCTTCAGAGATTTGATAAGCTAATTCAACTTCCGTAATTACCGGTATCCCCCGTTTCATTGCATCTTGGATCAATTCATTTCGATAAGGGATTCCCGGATTTTTTACAATCAATTCAAATCCTTCATCGAGAAGATCTTTCGGATGTTCCCCACAAATCACTTTTATCCCTTTTTCCAGTAAGGTTTGTGCTTCGGGATTTTCCGAAAAAGGTTTTCGATCGTTAACAGTGACAATTGCACCTAATTCGTGCAAAAGACTTGCACTACTTGCGCCGCTTTTTGCCAGTCCTAACACTAAAATCTTTTTGTTTTTATACGCTGTTATGTTTTTCAATTATAACCACACCTCGATATAAATTCCTAAAGCTGCAAATAATAATCCGACGGTCCAAAAGGTAACGACAACACGCCATTCACTCCAGCCTGATAATTCATAATGGTGATGCAAAGGGCTCATCCGGAATACCCGTTTTCCTGTTGTTTTAAACGAAACAACTTGAATGATAACAGATAAAGTTTCAATGACGAAAATTCCGCCAATAATGACGAGTAATAATTCTAAATTCGTTAAAATGGACATGGTTGCAATCGCACCACCTAAAGCTAAAGAACCGGTATCACCCATAAACACTTTCGCAGGATGTGCGTTAAAGACGAGAAACCCTAATACAGCCCCAACAACAGCGACACCGAATATGGCAATATCAAATTGATCCTGATACCACGCCAAAACCGCATACGCTCCAAAGGCAATCGCGGCCGTTCCTGATAACAACCCATCGAGGCCATCCGTTAAATTAACCGCATTGGAAAACCCGACAAGCCAAAAAATGATAAATAAAACGTATAACCAGCCCAACTCAATCGAATAATTGACAACCGGAATCGTGATTGTTGTTGGCATTCCATAGGAGTGATAAATAAAATAAAAGACTGCCGCAATAATGATTTGCCCAAATAATTTTTGCTTCGATGTCAGTCCAAGATTTCTTTTCATTACTACTTTAATAAAATCATCCAAAAATCCGAGAATCCCAAAACCGATTGTCACCAATAGAAGAAGATACGTTTCTACCGTCATGTTTGAAAATTGGTTTGTCATAAAGATGGTCGTTACAATGATGGAGAGTAAAATCATAATTCCGCCCATCGTTGGTGTTCCCGATTTTTTTTGGTGCGATTTTGGTCCTTCTTCCCGAATGCTTTGTCCAAATTTCAATCTTTTCAAAAATGGAATAAACAAAGGTGAAAGGAAGACAGTAATTAAAAATGCTAAAATAATTGTATATAAAATGACTTGTTCCAACAACATTACGTCCTCCCTTTCTATTGATCAAAATCTGTATTTCGTTTTGTTGGTTGAAATTTTTTATACTTTTCTGCTATGCACTCTTTGACAATTTGTCGATCATCAAAATCAATCACCTTGTCTCCGATAATTTGATAGGTTTCGTGTCCTTTTCCTGCGATTAAGACGACATCCCCGTCATTAGCCTGTTCAATCGCGTAATGAATCGCCTCTTTTCTGTCAGGAATTACTTTGTAAGAAAGTCCACTTACACCTTTTTCCATATCATTTAATATGGCCATCGGGTCCTCGGATCTTGGATTGTCTGATGTAAAAATGGCATCTGAGGCATATGTACATGCGATTCGTGCCATTAATGGTCGCTTCCCATGATCGCGATCCCCACCGCAACCAACAACAACAAAAATGCGTGAATGAGGCAAAGAAGTGACTGTTTTCAGGACGTTTTCCAAACTATCCGGTGTGTGAGCATAATCGACAATGACCGGAAACTTCTGTCCGGCTTGAACCAATTCAAACCGTCCGGGAACCCCGGCAAAACTGGATAAACTGATAATCATTGTGTCTATATTTATACCTGCTGCTAAACCAACCGAAACTGCTGCAAGTACATTATAAACATTAAAAATACCAATCAATTTCGTCGTAACTTGCCTGTTTCCTTTCGGTGTTTTTAAATAGAAAGTGGTCCCTTGACCTGTAAAATTTACATTCTCTGCACGAACATCACAGGTATTTTTCATTCCGTATGTGATGATGTGGGCAGAGGTCATTTTCATATATTCTCCTGTCGTTGAATCGTCCGCATTTAATACTGCATACTTCTTTCTGTTTTCATAGTAGGTATTACCAAGTTGAGAAAACAATAAACTTTTTGCTTTTTTATATTCTTCCATCGTTTTATGGTAATCCAAATGATCTTGTGTCAAATTTGTAAATACAGCAATATCAAAATCACAGCCCCGAACCCGACCTTGAACTAATGCATGAGAAGAGACTTCCATACTGACCGCTTCCACATGTTCATTCAACATTTGTCGAAATGTTTTCTGCAATGTCAAACTGTCCGGGGTTGTATTTTTCGTTTCGGTCGTCTTGTTTCCAAATTTCGAATACAGAGTGCCAATGAGCCCGGTTTTTTTATTGGCTGCACGAAATATATGATCAACTAAATGACTGACAGATGTTTTCCCGTTCGTTCCTGTTATCCCGACGAGAAATAGTTCATGAGTAGGATGTTGATAAAAAGCATCGGCTAAAATCGCCATTGCTCTATTTGTATCGGGAACAATAATATTTGGTACATTCACCGCTAATTTCCGATTTGAAAGAATGGCAACCGCACCTTTTTCAATAGCTTCGTGAGCAAACTTGTGTCCATCAAATCTTGATCCTTCAATGCAAATAAATAAGGTCCCTTCTTTCACTTTTCTCGTATCTTGTTCGATAGCTAAAATGTCTGGATTATCTTCACCATTCATCTGTTTTACAAATGGCAGATGAGTTAATAATGTATGTAATTTCATTAAAACATCTCCTTCTAAGTAGAAAACATTATTTCCTATTAAAAGCAATTGCTTGAACTGTAAAAATACCATCATTCATTTTACATGAATCTGTTCTCTTTTTCTACGTCTCTTTTTAAAACAAGAGAAATCTTTAGAAACAAAAATTTATGATTATCCATCATAACCATTGTACTTTCAATATATTCTATTTATGTTGGCCTTAGTTATTTTTATTATTAAAATTTTTGCTAACAAACAATTGAGCTTCACTGTTGGAAAATTTATCCTTACGTATGAAAAAAGACGTTCTTTTAGCAAGAGCGTCTTTTTTCTGTCTCATTCATCTATTTTATTCCAAATATATTCTTATAGTCGAGCCTTCTTCTACTTTTGTACCGGGATCCGGAGCCTGTTTCACAATTTTATCACCTTCACCGCTAATATCAAGTTTCAAATTGAACAGTTGATTAACAATTTCGTTCTTTTCCAAGCCAACTAAATTAGGGACTTCGATCATCGGTGTATCTAGCCAAGTTACTTTCTTTTCCAACTGATTTTTCCTTTGCTCTACACCGAGTACACGCATGCTATCTTCAATAATATTGCCGACGATGGGAGCGGCTACCTGACCGCCAAATTGGATAGCATTTTTTGGATTATCAACGGCTACATAAACGACGATTTGCGGATCATCCGCCGGTGCAAAACCAATAAAAGAGAGAATATAATTATTTTCCAAATATCGACCACCTTGTGCTTTCTGTGCAGTACCGGTCTTCCCGCCTACACGGTAGCCATCGATAAATGCTTTTTTCCCGCTTCCTTGAGCAACAACGCTTTCCAATGCATAGCGAATCTGCTCGGAAGTCTTTTCGGAAATGACTTTTCTTTTTGCCACCGGGCTTTTCTTCATGACAACCTCATTGGTTTGGGAATCGACCAGTTGTTTTGCCACATACGGCTGATATAAAGTACCTCCGTTTATCGCCGCTGAGACAGCAGCCACTTGCTGAATAGGCGTAACGGAAACCCCTTGTCCAAATGCCGTGGTTGCTAATTCAACAGGACCAACTTTATCCAAAGGAAACAGAATTCCCGTACCTTCTCCCTCTAGGTCGATACCGGTTTTTTGTCCGAACCCGAAATTATAGATATATTTAAACAAAGTATCCTTTCCTAATCGTTGACCCATTTCAATAAATCCCGGGTTGCAAGAGTTTTGAACAACCTCTAAAAAGGTTTGAGAGCCATGCCCGCCCCTTTTCCAACAATGCAGTTGCGTACCTCCGACTTCCACATGTCCTGAATCGTAAAACCGATCCTTCTCAAGATTGACTTTTCCTTCTTCCAGCGCGGCAGCAAGCGTAATAATTTTGAAGGTAGAACCCGGTTCGTAAGTACTCCATATCGGAATATTTCGATTATATATTTCCGGGGCGACGTTTTGGAAATCGGACGGATCAAAATTCGGCCTGGATGCCATACCTAAAATTTCACCATTATTTGGATTCATCGCAATGGCAAGGAGTCCATCAGGATTATATTTTGCCTCGGCATTATCCAATTCCCGCTCCATAATCGTCTGGATTTGTGAATCAATGGTGAGAACAAGATTATATCCATTGACAGGTTCTTGAAAGTCATCAGGCATATTTTTCATCCGTTCGCCCTTTGCTGTTGAATAAAACTGCACAGAGCCTTTTGCACCGGATAGTTCTTTATCATAAGATAGTTCCAATCCTGTTAATCCTTGATTGTCTATTCCTGTAAAACCAAGCACATGAGATAAATAGTCGCCAAAAGGATAGTATCGTTTTGAGTCTTCCGCTATATAGACCCCGGGTAAATTTAAGTTTTCGACTTCTTTCGCTTTTTCATTGGTAATTTTTCGCCCGGATTTTAATCGTTCCATACTTGATTTTTTTGTGATTTGTTGGTATACATCCTGTACATTTGCGTTTAGAACATTCGCCAATTTTTCCGCAGTGTCAGCCGGGTTTTTGATTTGCCTCGGTACTACATAAACCGTCGGAGCACTCATATTTGTGGCAAGGGCAACTCCATTTCGATCAACGATTTCCCCACGTTTTGGTTCGAACGGGATTTCCCGGTTCCAAGAGTTTTTCGCCCGCTCTGTTAACATATCACTTAAAGCAAATTGAATAAACCCAAGTCGGAAGATTAAAACAAGAAAAACAAAAAATCCAGCAAGAAGGACAAATGCCAGCCGTTTTCTTACCGTCACATGAGATACTCTGCGCAAATAAAACAAACCTCCTTTCAAGGCCTGTTTTATTTATATGCATGTCCAATCTACAATAGAACAATTGGAACAAGGAGCTAGGGGTTAATTTCAAAAAGAAAAGGATTGTCCGAGTTTGCATCTGCAAATTGAACAATCCCTATCTTGTATTTTATTCATCTGTTTGATTTGTCTCTTCCCCGCTGTTATTAACTGCCGGCTGTAATGTGATTTGTAAATTACTCTCTTTTGTAATAACCGTATCGGGATCAAGATTTTGTGATGTTACAAACCCATTCCCTTCAAAAGAAAACTGCATATTTGTTGCATGAACAAGTTTCATCACATCACTCAACGACCAATTATGAATATCCGGCATCTTCCACTGTCCATCCGTAACAACAATAACGCGCTCACCGTTCAACAATTTTGTCCCGACACCCGGATATATCTTTTGGACGTTGGCACCATCACCGAGGACAACCGGTACCAAACCAAGCGACGACAATTCCGCTACGACTTCACCTGTATTTTTCGATGAATAGTCCGGAACATTTATTACTTTTGCTTTTTCTACTGACTCATCCGGTTTGATTTTTAAATATTGTAAACTATTTTTCATAACCGGATTAAATATTTTCGATACCGGTTCAGATCCACTTTCAAAACTTTCATCGTCCAAGTTAGGTTGTTGAACAAGGACATAGACGATCAACTCCGGATTATCAGCCGGTGCAAATCCAATAAAAGAAAATAAATAATTATCCCAACCGGTTAAATAGCCTTTTTCTTTTTCGTAAATTTGCGCAGTCCCTGTTTTTCCGGCAACACGATATCCATCAATGCGAAAACCTTTTCCTGTACCGATATCGCTCGTTACCGTAGACTCTAGGACATCAATCACTTGTTTGGCTGTATCAGCAGAAATCGGTTTACCGACTTCACCCATATTCGATCCTTTTACGGTTTTCCCGTTGTTATCCACTATTTTCTCTACTAAATAGGGACGCATCATTTTCCCTTCATTAGTAATAGCGGTCATCGCTTGAATCATTTGTAGGGCGGTCACACTGGTAGCTTGCCCATAAGCGGTTGAATAGCGGTCACGTTCCCATTGATATTGAATCGTTCCAGTTGCTTCACTGGGCAATTCAATTCCGGTTGTTTGTCCAAATTTAAATTTATCCAAATAATTTCTGAACGTATCTGTTCCCATTTTTTTAACAAGATTCGCAACAGCAACGTTTGATGAACGCTGAATCCCTTCTAAGTACGAAATTGGTCCCCAGCCTACTTTATTATGGTCATGAATGGCCGGTGCCCCTTCTACGGAAAATGAACCGGATTGATAGGCTTCATTCGGATTCCATACCCCTTCCTCAATGCTTGCTGCCAGTGTAACTACTTTCATCGTTGATCCGGGTTCATAGGCGTTTTCCACAATCACGTTATGCCAATTATTTTCAACACCTTCTCTCGTGTTCGGATCAAATGTCGGTCGTTGTGACATGGCAAGTATTGCTCCGGTTTTTGCATCGGCAACAATTCCCATTATATTTTTTGGATTATATTCCGTTTGTACATCATTCATCGCGTCTTCCAAAAACGTTTGAATTTTTTTGTCTATCGTTACATATACTGTGTCACCATTTTTAGGTTCAGTTATTTTCGTTGCAGCTGAAGGTAATATATATCCCCAACTGTCACTTTTGTAAGTAATCTTCCCGTCTTTACCTTGTAAATACTCATCTAAACTTTTTTCCAAGCCCATTTGTCCAACCAATGTTTTGCCACCGGTCTTGTTATTTTGATAATTGGTAAATCCGAGTAGATGGGAAGCAAAATCTCCATTTGGATAAGCTCGTTTTGACTCGCGAATAAAAGTAATACCAGGAAGTTTTAATGCTTCAATTTTCGATTTTACTTCATTGGTTAAGTTTTTTCCGGCTGCACCAAATTCCACTTGAAACAGGTCTTTTGTCAACTGTTTATATATTTCCGATTCTTCCATTGGAATATATTTTGCCAATTCCTTTGCCGTTTTTTCCGGATCAACGACATGATTCGGCGTTTTTGCGTTATCCGGAGTAACGGAAGGGTCTAAAATTGCGACCAATTTATAAGTAATCGTATCAGTTGCCAACGGTTCTCCGGTTCGATCCACAATATCACCGCGGGAAGCTTGTAAAGTTCTTTGCTTTGTATATTTTTCCTCAGCATACACCTTTAACGATTTCCCTTCAACTTGTCCGGTCAGTTGAATAACAAAAAATCTGTATGTTAAAGAAAATAACAGAAAACTAAATCCAATAAATAATATTAGTCCTCTTTTATTCATACTAGGTCTTTTTTTCATTTCCCCGGAACAACCTTTACGTTATCTGCATTATTTTTTAGGCCTTGTTCCTTTGCTTCTTGCATAACCCTCTTATAATTGCTGTACTCGTTCATTTGAGCCTTCAAATCTTCCGTTACTTTTTCCTGTTTTTCAATCGTCGCTTCTACCTGCTGAATTTCTTTATTTACTTGATAAATATGTGCTTGGTTTGACACGATTTTTACAGAAAAAAAACAAACGACAGTTGCAAAAAGTATGTACAATACTTTCTCGCCTTTTGTGAACAGGTTTTTTTTCACTTTCGGTTTTGCTAATGTTTTTGGTTGTTGAATTTCTACCGATTGAAATTTTTTCGCCAAATTACTCATAGGTACGCCTCCTAATCAGTCTTTTATTTTTTCAGCAATTCTCAGTTTTGCCGAACGAGCTCGATTATTTCGAATAAGTTCTTCTTCAGACGGTACGATTGGTTTTCGCGTTATCACTTTTAAAACAGGTTGATATTCATCGGGAATTATAGGTAATCCGGATGGCAAATCCGGTATCGTTGCATATTTTTTAAAAATAGTTTTGGTTATGCGGTCTTCCAAAGAGTGAAAAGTGATGACTGCCGTTCTGCCGCCGACTTTTAAAAGCTCAATACTTTGCTCCAGTGATTTTTCAAAACTATTTAATTCATCATTCACGGCAATCCGAATCGCTTGAAAAATCCGTTTGGCCGGATGTCCACCCTTCCTTCTTGCCGGAAGAGGTATCGATTCCTTGATAATTTCCACAAGTTGTCCCGTTGTTTCAATCGTCTGTTTTTCACGGAAACGTTCAATATTTCGGGCAATTTGCTTGGAAAACTTCTCTTCTCCATATTTAAAAAAAATTTTTACCAGTTTTTCGTAAGGCCATTCATTCACAACTTCTTTTGCAGAAATGGGGGAATGTTGATCCATCCGCATATCTAAAAGTGCATCATGATGGTAGCTAAAGCCACGGTCGGGTTCGTCTAATTGCGGTGATGATACGCCGAGATCATATAAAATACCATCCACTTGAAACACATTTCGAATATGTAATTCCTCTTTTAAATGAGCAAAATTTCGGTGAATAATTTCTAATCGATTCCCATAGATAGCAAGTTTCTTTTTCGCATTTTCAACAGCTGTCAGATCCTGGTCAAAAGCGTAAACTTTGCCCTTTTCTGATAATCGTTTTAAAATTTCTTCCGTATGCCCGGCACCGCCAAGTGTACAATCGACATAGATTCCGTCCGGCTTAATATTTAGACCCTCAACAGCTTCTCGTAAAAGGACTGTCGTATGTTGAAACATGATGTCTCCTACCTTTCCTGTTTTAGGACATATGTTTTTTTCCTAACCTTCATTATGTTTGGCAGACACAATAGCATTTACATATTGTTCCCATTTATAAATCAATATCAATCAAATTCTCTGCAATGTCTGCAAAAGATTCCTCTGATTGATTAAAATATTCTTCCCAAATATGCTGGTTCCAAATTTCAATTCGGTTGGATACACCAATTACCACGCATTCTTTTTCAATTTTTCCATATTGGAGTAATGGAGTGGGGATATTCACCCGACCTTGTTTATCAATCTCACATTCCGTGGCACCGGAGAAGAAAAAGCGGGCAAATGCACGTGCATCTTTCTTTGTCATAGGGAGGGATTTAATTTTTTCCTCGATTACTTTCCATTCGGTCATGGGGTACCCGAAAATACATTGATCAAGGCCACGTGTCAATACAAAAACTTCACCGAGATATTCCCGGAATTTTGCCGGAACGATTAATCTACCTTTTGTATCAACATTATGGCGATATTCCCCCATGAACATATCTATCCCTCCACTTCATACCACCAATTTACCACATTCCCCCACTTTCTTCCACTCTTTTTTTAATTCGCCAGTAAATTGTAAAATCCTTTTAAAAAACAAAAAAACTACCTAAAATATTTAGGCAGTTTTTTAAGCTATAATTTTACAAGATAATGGTTTCCGTTACAGGTAAACGGCAATTCCAGTAAACGATCGATGAAATCCAGCCCGTGTTGATTTAAAAAGTAAAAAACATTCCAACATCGTTCTTGTAATCCGTCAAAAGGATGGAGAACCTCATTTATTCTATCAAACTTTGCTAATAACAATTCATGCTTTTTTATTATCGTTTCATCGGTTTTATTTTTTAAAAATTCCAATTGAGAGAGAACAAACTGAGCATTTTTTTGAATGATTTTTTCTAACCCTTTATCATACGTAATGATGGTATTTGCCAGCTTGTCGTATTGTTCTCGAATTACTTGTCTTGAAATTTCTAATTGTGTCTCAATCTGGTTATTTTGTAAAGACTTAAATGTTTTTTGTTTTTCCGGTTCCGTTCCATTCAATAAAATATTTTTTATTGAAAGATGTAAATCATTTATATCACTTTCAATATTTCTTTCTAAAAAGGAAATATTGATTCTTGGAAAAACCGGTGGAATTTTAAGTCCAAAAAGCTCAAAACATGATTTTAGTTCCGCCCAATAGGCAATTTCGCCGGGTCCGGCAACAAACGCAATTGTCGGAAACAGAAATTCTTGCATGATCGGCCTCGTCACAACATTATTGCTGAATTTTTCCGGATTTTCTCGGGCCGCTTTAACCAAATCGCTTTTTGTAAAAGCAATATTTCTCCCGATAATCAGATTTTTCCCCGGGTCATATTGTAATAATGTTCGTTCTTCCCTTTCTTCATGAAACAGCTGCAGACTGGACGATTTTGTCTCAATCGTTTTACTGAACCCTTGAGCCAATAATTCTTCTTGTTTGGACAGAAGGCGATCCGTTATTTGTTCACCATATTCAATCATAAGTTGGAAATAGGTACTTTCGATTTTTCTTAAATCAGGATGTGCCGAATCAATGAGTAAAAGTCCATAATTTTTAAATAGTTCATTCACAATACTTACAAAAAACTCCGTGTATGTATGAGATTTGGACAAGCAACCGTATAAAAATTGTAATATCCCTTTCGTATGTTCGGTTTCTCCAAAAGACGCGATAATCTTTTTATACCAAGATTCCATTTGATCTTTATCGAATTCAATCCGGGATATCATTCGTTTCTCACTTGGTAATTTTTGCGGAAATATTGATTTAACGAGACGCTGCTTTTCCAGTTTAAATACATGATTTACTTCCTGAATATCATGGTCTTCACCGGCAACCCAAAATACCGGGACAACCGGTTGTTGAAGAAATGTTTCTTGTTGTTTTGCCAATAAAACGATAGAAATCATTTTATGAATAGAATACAATGGACCCGTTAATAGACCTGCCTGTTGACCGCCGATAACAACAACACTGTTTTCGTTTTCTAATTTTTGTAAATTGCTCTCAATTTGTTTTGTCATTGAGAATTTACTCATATATTCTCGGATATGATTGGCTAATGCCTTACGCGGAAAAGTTCGCTCCGTTAATTCATTATATCTTTTGACCAGGTCATCTTTGTTCCGAAAAGAATAGTGAAAAAACGAGTGGTCTCCAAAATGAACGTATCGATGAACCAGCTTGTTTTTTATGTCAAGTTGCAGTTGAAGCAATTCCATATGTCAATCTCCTTTCCTTTCAATCATTCGTTGTTTCTACTGACCCAGTAAAGAAAAAGCACTGGTGATGATTCCATACATCATTAAGCAAACATAAAGGAGAAAGAAAATTAAAAACATTAATCGCCAAAAGCCGCGAAAAATTTTTGTAAGATCAAATCTGCTCTTTTCTTTCCAATAAATCCAACTAAATAACATGAAACATAATATCATAAAAACTATAATGGGGAAAAACAATAAACGATCCCAAATGATTATAGCAAGAAAATAAACAGACAGGATAAAAAAGATCGTTGAAATATCAGCTGCCAGTTGAAAAGCTGTTTGTCTCCGTTTTCTCAATAAGAGTAAGATACTGAGTACAACAATAAATAATAAAGCGGGCAATAATATAAATACAGAAATGATCGTTGAAAGAAGGGAAGCCAATTGATTTTACCTCTCCATTCCTTTTATACTATGATATAAAAATTGTAAAACAGGAACCTTTAAGTCTTTTGTTTCTGCCATATTGAGAAGCCCGCCTATAATACCGTCAATTTCTGTTTGACGATGGTTTAGAATATCTTTTAACATCGATGATTGATTACTCGCTGTGTTCTCACAAATCGTTTTAATCCGCATAAATACCTTTTCACGGTCGGATATATCTAAAATCTTGACCACTTCATCAAGGACAAGATGAACTAAGTGAAGATAATGGCTGTTTAACATTAATTCTCCGTTTTTTGCTTTTAGTATGGCCGTCAGTGGATTTATTACGGCATTGACAATCAATTTTCCAAACACCATTTCCAGATAATCTTTTTCAAAAATAAAAGGGAAGGGAATCGTATTAAGCTTGTGAATAATAGGTCCAACAAACTGTTCATTGCCACGGAATATCGCCAGTCTTGTAAGTCCCTCCCCGGTGTGATGAACATAATTGGTCTTCTCTTTTAGTGCACCATGTTCGACGACCCCTACGATAATAGTCTCATGTGAGAGATTTTCAATAAACTTCAAATGAGCTACTCCATTTTGAATAAAAATTAGCGGGGTTTGAGAAGGAATATGATGGAATACCCTTTCGATTTGTTCCAGTTGGTATTGTTTGACAGCAATAATGAAAAGATCTTCAGCTGAAATTTCATCTGATGGTTGCGCTTTTATTGTGAAATTATCTACAGTTCCATGGTGTTTCAAATAAATTCCATATTTATTAATTAGTCGCACCTGTTCATTTGTTCTGCAATACAGTGTCACTTGATTGCTTTTACTTAAATAACAGGCAAAAAGCAGCCCGATTGCACCGCCACCGATAATCCCGATCCGCATAAAACCGCCACCTATCTTATATTCTAGATTCATATTAACAGAAACTGCCACAGGTGACACGAAAAAAACATAAAAATAAAGATATTAAAAATAGTCATACCATCTATAAACAGTCACATATGCCTTTTAATTTAATTCGCAAAAGTCTCTGCCAAAGGGCATGAAATATATTAAGGTCTTTTCAAAATTTAAATTTTGTAAGCGATAACACTTTTTGCTTCGAATTTATTGATTTATTATTATATAATAATTTATAAAGAAATATTTTACAAACAAAGGGGGAATTAATCATGTATCAAGTGGAGCGTTTAAAGATAAATTTCAAAACAGTGGAGGAATTTAAAGTATTCAAGGAATACGGTCTTCAGCAACTATCGATGTTTGAAGATCTTCAAGCAAATATGATCGAAAATAACTGTGAGTCACCTTTTTATGGTATTTATTATGGCAATAAACTTGTAGCCCGAATGAGCCTGTATAAACGATGTGAGAAAAATAATCAGTATTTTGGTTCGGATCAAGAATATATAGAGCTGGCTAAAATTGAAGTATTACCGGAGTATCAAAGGAAAGGGCTCGGATCAACTCTCGTTTCCTACGCCAAAAGTCTCGGACTGCCAATAAAAACAATTGCCAGGATAAAATCAAAAAATTTCTGGGAAAAACATGGTTTTTTTCCGGTCTCCTACAAAATAGAAGGCGAATCTAACAGTACGCTAATGATTTGGCTTCCAAACGGCGAAACAGGGGAATTCGCCAAAATTAGTTAAATGTTTTCTTCGGTTCATTAATTTGGAATCCAAAAGGAATGGAAGGGATTTCCCCTTCCGTATTATTTATCTTTTATCATATCAATGTTTCCGTTTATGTCCATTTGGAATTTCATTTTTTCCTCTTGGTTTTCATCCTTTAAAGCCAGTTTCCTTGCTTTTTCCATGATTGATAATAATGCTAAGTAATCATCTTTCAGTGAATTAATTTCCTTCTTCATCTTTTCATTTTCTTCCTGTGTAGCTTTTAGTTTCTTCCTTAAATCATCTCGTTCTTCCTTATACTTCTTTAATTCATCTACAGATGTATCAAATTGTATCTCTTTTTCTTTTAATCGTTGTAAAAATGAAATGACTTGCTCAATCGAGAATATCCCGTTTAATTCAGCTTCATTGCCTTTTATTTTTTTCTCACCATCCACTTGATGTGAATCAAAAACATCCTGACTCTTTTTCTTTAGTTCTTTCCTCTGACGTTTTGCGAGTTCAATTCCCGTTTTATATTGTTTCCTTACTGAAGAATTCCAGCGAAAACCACAGGCAGCCGCAGTTCTGCTTAATTTTTGTCCGACTTCCTCAAAAGCTTTTAATTGTGTGCTACCTTCCCTTATATGGCGTAAAACAACTTCCGCTAAAAGTAAATCTTCATCTTTTGTCCATGCATCTTGACGAACAGTTGTCATCTTTTACCCTCCTCGTGTATCAGAAATATAAAATTACATATTTTTGTAATAATATATGCACATAGTAGAAACGATAGACTTCTTAATTATTCTATTAAGCAGGTCCAAACGGAGGGAAATTTCCACACGAGGTATTTTGGTAAAAAAAAAGAAGCTACATAAATATGCAACTTCTTTCTTTAGGCTTAAACGTCGATAACTTCTTTCCCTTTATAAGTTCCGCATTTTGGGCAAACATGGTGAGCTTTTTTCATTTCACCACAATTTGGGCATTCTACCATACCCGGAACTTGTAGTTTATAATGTGTCCGGCGCAGACGTTTTCTTGTTTTTGAAGTTTTTCTAAATGGTACAGCCATATTTACACCTCCTTAAAAGGATGAATTCATTTGTTTGAGTTTTTTTGATTAAATAATTTTGCCAATTCTGCGAAACGGGGATCTATTTTTTCCTGTTTCTCCTGATCAGCTTCCTGAATAAATTCCCAATCTCTTCCAGAACTGAATAACGAAGAAACATCTTCCTCTTCATTATATACTTGCATGGGAATTTCAACTAAAATTAATTCTTCAATTACGGGCGTTAAATCGATCATTTCCCTATGGATAATATGCAAATTTAACTCGGAATCTTCATTGTATTCAGCTGTTTCGTACATAAAGATTTCCGTACTTTGAATATCAATAGGGAATTGGACATCTTCAAGTGTACGGGTACTCGGCAAAACCAATTCACCTTTAATATGTAAGTGAAAAGTGACTTTTTTTGAATCAATTTCCGCAGTACCAAACACTTGAATGGGTGAAATGGTACGAATTTGTGGATCTCTGTTTTTTAAAGATTCCAGATTCACCATTTCATTAAATGTTAACCCTTTATTTCGGAATTTTTGTAATTGCATCATTGACCACTTCAATACGATCACCCCAAGGCAACAAAGGTTATTATAGCCTGCAAAAAAACATTTGTCAATATTTTTTCTTTACAGTCTTGCATTGAATCCGGATATTATTGATAATAAATATAAGTGTATCATGACACCGGTTTTTTCATCTAGTTTCTGCATTTAAAACAATTTTGATACATAAGAATAGCAGGATGTCCGAAGCCAGACAATAAAATAAAACCAATTTATACACTTTATGCTGTCAAAAAATGAACAATACACAAAAAGGAGGACATATGATCAGTGCAGGAATTATCGTGGAATATAATCCTTTCCACAACGGACATTTATACCACTTACAACAAACACGAAAGAAAACAAATGCTGATGTCGTTATCGCCGTAATGAGCGGACAATTTTTACAGCGGGGGGAACCTGCTCTTGTATCAAAATGGGCACGTACGAATATGGCTTTAAAGGCCGGCGTGGACTTAGTGATTGAACTTCCCTATACTTTTTGTACACAAAAAGCCGAAAAATTTGCTGAAGGAGCTGTTTATCTCTTAACAAGTTTGCAAGCTGATTTTATTTGTTTCGGCAGTGAATCGGGCAATATTGATACGTTTACAAATACGATTAATTTTATATCAAATCATGAATCAGATTATAATCGATTCATAAGACAATTCATGAACGAAGGAGTAAGTTATCCAAAAGCAGCTTCACTTGCTTTTCAACAGTTAGCACCATCCCGGGACTTACTGGATTTATCGAAACCAAATAATATATTAGGTTATCACTATGTAAAAGCTTTACAAGAGATCGGAAGTAAAACCGTCCCCATGACCATTGAACGAATACATGCAGGGTACCATGATCAACAATTGTCATCGGCAAAAATATCCAGTGCAACAAGTATTCGAAAAATATTGGATGAAAACAGAACACTTGACCACATTCAAAGTCATATTCCTGACACAACTTACCAAGAATTATCAGCTTTTTACCAAAAATATAACACCTTTGCCTTCTGGGAAAATTTTTGGCCATTTCTAAAATATCGGTTTTCTCATAGTGAGCCGAATGAATTAAAAGACATTTATGAAGTCGAAGAAGGGATGGAATATCGCCTTATTCGTTTTGCACAGGAGGCAACCAGTTTTAAAGATTTTATGGAAAAGATTAAAACGAAGCGTTACACTTGGACAAGACTACAAAGGGCTTGTGTCCATATTTTAACAAATACGAAAAAGGAAAAAATGAGAAACAAGTTTCCTGAATATATACGAGTGCTCGGCTTTAATCAACTGGGGAGACAATATTTAAAAGAAAAAAAAGAAAGGATATCGCTCCCGATTATTTCAAACCTTTCACAGGCTGAGCGAAAAGCGGTCCAACTTGACATAAAGATAAGTCAAATTTATTCCTTTGCTTTTGGTAACAACGGTCAAAAAATTATGGAAGAAGAGAAAAAACAATTCCCGATTATTGTTGAATAGCTTTCAAGAACAAGAGGGATGGTATGCCCCATCCCTGTAAAATCCGATATAAAACTTGGATTGAATGGTCCACATTATTTTTTTGCTTCAAGTTTTTCTAAATACGCTAAGGCATCGTCAATTGTATCAACGGGAACGATTTTCATTTTTGTATCGATGTCTTTGGCTGTTTTTTTCGCCATTTCATAATTTGAATTTTTAGCCCCGTTTTCATTTGGCGCAAAAAAGATCTCCGCTCCCTCCCGATCAGCAGCAACAATTTTTTGCTCAATGCCGCCAATCGGACCCACTGTTCCATCCGAAGAAATCATTCCTGTGCCGGCAATACGGTAACCTTTTGTAATATCTTCTTTCACTAATTGATTATAGATCTCCAGCGAAAACATTAAGCCTGCAGATGGTCCCCCAATCTGTTCCGTATTTATTTTTACTTCGGGGTTTGTTTTTACATCTTTGTCTTCCACTAAGACAATTCCTATGCCGGGTTTCTTTGTTTCCGACAATTCTGCAATTGCAACGGTTCTCGTTAATTTTTCACCATTTCGAAAAAAAGTGACGGAAATATCATCACCAACTTGTTTTCCTTGTATATAATTTGTAAATCCTGTAGATGAATCGAAATTTTGTTCGTCAATGGCAACAATTCGATCACCCGGTTTCAAAATTCCATCAGCAGGCATCCCCTCTTGTACACTTAAAACATAAATACCGTTCATGGTGACATTGACTTCTTTTCCCGCCTTTTGAAAAGCGACTTGTAATGCGTTTTCTTGTGAATTTTCCATATAATAGGATTGACGGACTTGATATTCTTCATCTGTCTCATTTTCCAAAAGGATGGCATTTTTTGGTTCCAACGAATAATACTTTTTCATCTTTGCCATTACGTAGGAAATGACGTTTGCTTCCCCCATACGAACGGTTGTTAACATAAACTCCCCTTTTTCATCATATCCACCTTGAACATCGATAATTTCATCGAGAACTTGAGCCATCCCCGGACGTGTTACATAGTATGGTAAAGGATAAAAATTTATAAACAAAATTATGACTAGTAAAATGAATAGACTGATTTTCTTGGTTTTTTTATTCACTCGTATGACTCCTCCCACATACCAATCATCTGCTTGATTTTCGGTATTACTTTTTCTGTTGCTTCCTCCCCTTTTAAGATCAATTCATCAATGTCACTGAATGCATAAGAACTGTATTTTTCAACAGGCGGACGAATGTAAATATCCGATTGTAGCGCACGAGCTTCAGCCAATTCAACTTGCATAATATCGATGCTTTGTAAAATAACGTCATAAATAGTTATAATTTCCGCATTTTTTTTTAAACCTGCGACATCAACGGCAATGACCAGATCTGCTCCCATTTCTTTTACAACCGAAACCGGAACCCGGTCACTTACCCCGCCGTCAACTAAAAGACGTCCTTGGTACGTTTCTGGGATAAAAATACCAGGAATGGAAATACTTGCACGAACTGCTTTCGCAACATCGCCGGTTCTAAATATAACCTTCTCCCCGGTATGGAGGTCAGTTGCAATAATGGCAAGGGGTAAATTTAAGTCTTCAATACGTTTTTGATAAGTAAACACGCGGATGAATTCCTTTATTCGATTTCCTGCAATAAAACCTAGTTTTGGTATTGTAAAGTCAATAAAATATTTTCGCTTAAATTTTTGAGAAACACGTACCATTGTATCGATATTTTGTCCTGATGCATAAAATGCCGCTACCAATGAACCAATGCTGCTCCCGGCAATCATCGAAATCGGAATGTTTTCCCTCTCCAATACCTTCAAGACGCCAATATGGGCGAGACCCCTGGCACCGCCCGATCCTAATGCCAGACCGATTTTCGGCTCTGCCATCTTTCATCCCCCAATTTTTCTATTAAGAATTTGTATAAACAACATATTATGAGTTATTCACCTACTATAGAACAATAATTAGGGAAAAAACCAACCCGGTACAAAGCAAAAATTTTATTCTTTTTTTCCTCAGTTATTCATACATTATTGGAGTAAGGATGGACAGGCAACAAATTCAATTTTATTCATTCATTTTATCACAAAATTTATGTTTATAAGGAGAATTTTTCGACCTAATAATTTTTGTATATAAACTTTTGCTATTCATAAAGAAACTAAGTTGCCCGCTTTATACTCAAGGAGGGAAACTAATGAACCGTTCAAGACTAAAGACATTTCTTTTCGCTTCCTCCGCCATTTTTTTAGCCGTTGCACTTATTTCTCATCCAAAAGAATCATTAAAAGCATCTATAAAGGGATTACACACTTGGTGGGAAGTCGTTTTTCCTTCCCTCTTGCCATTTTTCATTATTGCTGAATTATTAATTGGATTTGGTGTAGTGAAATTTTTGGGCGTACTGTTAGAGCCCTTTATGAGACCGATTTTTCGCGTTCCGGGCATTGGCGGGTTTGTTTGGGCGATGGGAATGGCTTCCGGAAATCCTGCTGGAGCCAAATTTACGGTACGTCTGAGAAATGAGGGCAATATTACCCAAATTGAAGCGGAAAGATTGGTTGCATTTACCAGTTGTGCAAATCCCCTGTTTATTTTTGGTGCGGTGGCGGTTGGTTTTTTCCAAAATCCGTATCTTGGTATTATTTTTGCCATCTCTCATTATGCCGCAAATATTTTCGTCGGGTTGGTCATGCGCTATTACGGGATAGGAGACAAAACGAGGAATAAGGAAGAAAAAACCTTCTTTTCTTTGAAAAATGCATTCCAATCTATGCATGAAACAAGATTAAAAGATAATAGACCTTTTGGCACATTATTAGGAGATGCAGTAACGTCTTCCATACAAACCTTATTAATGATCGGCGGTTTTATTATTTTATTTTCGGTAATTAATACATTATTGTCATTAACAAATATTACCGATGTTCTTGCAACAATTATTAAAATATTGTTTGTAATCCTTCATTTACCTGAAGCATTCAGTATACCATTTATTTCCGGATTATTTGAGATGACAATCGGCAGTCAATTAATTAGCGAAGTAAAAAATGCCCAGCTACTGCAACAAGCGATTGTCGTCAGTTTCCTGCTTGCATTCGGTGGATTTAGTATTCAAGCACAAGTAGCCAGTCTATTATCCCAAAGTGACATTCGTTTTTCTCCTTTTTTATTTGCCAGACTTTTGCAAGGTATATTTGCTTCTTTAATTACGTTCATTATTTGGAAACCGGTATATGAGAATGGTTTAACAGGACAAAATAATTCAATGCCGGTATTTTTAAATTTCGACAACGATGTATATTTACATATTTTACAATTTTTTACGGAATACGGACCCATAATCACAATTGCCTCGTTATTTATTTATGTAGTCATTTACGGAAGAAGAGCATTCAGGTAACATGCCATAACTTACGTACTCGGACGACCCAATAATGCGTTTTCCTAACCGGAAAAGCTTTATTAAAAAAGAAACTTCAACAGGGTATTTATATTTTTCAACCCAACTTGAAGTTTCTTATCCGATTATTTTTTTGAAAATTTTCCTTTTAGTGCTTCATTGACTACCGGTGGAACGAGATCGGACACATCACCACCATATTTTGCCACTTCTTTTACGATACTGGAACTTAAAAAGGAATAACTATTATCAGTCATAATAAAAAATGTATCAATATCCCGATCCAATTTTCGGTTCATCGAGGTAATTCTCATTTCATATTCAAAATCGGATACGGCTCTTAATCCACGTAAAATAACTTTCGCATTAACACTTCTGGCATAGTCTATTAAAAGCCCATTAAAGGAATCAACGATAATATTAGGTATATCTTTCGTTGATTTTCGAATCAGTTCAAGTCTTTCATCGATTGTGAATAAAGTGGATGTTTTTTCAGAGTTATTTAATACACAAACATACATTTTGTCAAATATAAAAGATCCCCTGGTAATAATATCAATATGTCCGTTTGTAATCGGATCAAAACTACCCGGGCAAACTGCAATTCGTTCCATTAACTTTCCTCCTCAACATCTTTCCTGTGGTAGAACGAAATACTGATCGTACCGTATTGTTCTTCTTTATTTTTTTCAAGCAAATGTACAGTAGCCGGGAGTTCCCGCTCCTTTCGATGCTCACATACAACAACACCGTTTTTTTCTAAAAGCTCATGCTTACTGATTATCTCCAAAATTGCAAGATATACATCGCTATGATAGGGCGGATCCAGCCAGATTACTTTAAAATGAATATTCCGCTGGATAATTGCGTTCAAAGCTCTTTTCCAATCGTTTTTGTAAACTTCTGCATTTGCTTGAAAATCACAAAGATCAATATTCTTTTTGATAGTTTGGATTGCTTTCGCATCACGGTCAACAAAAATGACTTTATCTAACCCTCTGCTAATTCCTTCAATTCCCAACCCGCCACTACCGGCAAATAAATCAAGTCCGTATCCTTGTTGAAAATATGGTCCAATTATATTAAAAACGGATTCTTTTACTTTATCGGTCGTCGGTCTTGTTGACTCACCGGGGACCGCTTTTAATATTCTTCCCTTCTGTCTACCTGATATGACTCGCACACGATCACCTTATCGTTCAAATATTTTACGTTATCCATCCTATCATAAATGGACGAAAAATACTATGTCGAGCATTATCTTTCATTGAAGAAGCTGTTGTTCCAATCCGGTGGTCCATCCTCAATATATAAAAAGAATATTTTATAAAATTTGTATAAGTTATCCTATTTTGGTCATAATGTAAATGACAACATCAAACGTTAGATGTTGTTGCCAACCGCGGAGAAGACTTACGTTTCCCCATAAGTTCTTCCTCCGGTTTCTCCTCTCCCTTTGCCTTCACTCACGAAGAGTTTGAAGGAGCCCTGCAGAAGTTTACTGCAGGGTTATTTTTTAGCTAATAGGAAAGTATAAATTTTTCAATTTCTACTTTCCTAACGCATAAGTGCTCTTGCGGCTCTGCTCTCACCTAAAGGCTCGGCAGTCGCCGAGTTTTCTTTATGTTACCTTATAAAAAATTGGTTATTCTGATGATTGATTTCAATACGAAAGACTTTACGAAAAAACTCTTTTTGTATATAAAATTCATTGTTGATTTTTAGATACGGTAATTTATCGCTCATTGTCAGCAAACCATATTGTTCCTCATTTATTAGAAAAAAGTCTTTATTATCATAAAAACGAAATGTCGTTTTCCCATTGGTTATAAAAATTTCATCTTCAGATATCTGTTCAAATTGATAATTTAAATTTTCTATGATTGGCCGAATTGGAAAATAATAAACATCGTCCATCCAATACACGCGATAATTCTCCAACTTGTGATTTCTCACATAAATCGGTTCATCAGTAAAAAAATATAAAGGACTCACTGTTTGTTCAATTGCAATATCCTGAAAAAAGCTTGTTTTTAGCCCCTTCAATCGTCCTAATAATTGATCAATTTCAGCTAAAGAAGTGAACTTTTGATCGGTTTGAAGAATGGATGAGATAAATATAGAAATTTCATTGTTCGACAATTTATTTTTAAGTTCAGCATAAATTTGTGCTTTCACTTCATCAATCGGTGGTTGTTCAGTTATGATTTTAGCCAAAATATTCATCACCCATTTTTCCTCATCCTTACCTGCCCAAAAATTTGATAACAAAAATTGTTCCACCCATATGGAAGATAATAAGTTTTGATCAATCTCAGGATTTTCAATAATTAATGAGACAGACTGTAGTGGATTTATTTGCTCCGTTAAAATAACAGCGGGAAACTCCTTATCATGCTTTAATCCTAAGTCAATTGAACTGGTCAATAGATTTTGATCAGTTTTTCTATCTGTATATAAAGGAATCTTTTCTCCTATGTAAGTATAGAATAACGGTGCTTTTTGCCAATATAATGGAATATCAACACCTTTTCTTTCAAATACATAATATTGTAGTTGATCAAGTACTTCATGATAAGTCATTGGTGCACCCGCAGCCCAACTTCCAGCCATATTTGTCAGCTCACTAATTTTCACGATCGTGTTAACTATTTCTACACCACTTATTTGTACCATCCAATTTTCCAACAAAAAAGCTTGATTATCCGGATTCGTGTTAATTTCATATTCAACGGTCAAAGTGTTATCCCGAACAGCTATACTTTTATTTGTCTCATTCCAAAATTCCATATGCGGGAATGTGAAATTAACTCCTGCTTCAGGTAATTTTAGTAAATAAGTATGGTTTTTCAAATTTTGAAGGGTCTGTTTAATCTTTAATTTCCCGGAATCATGAACAATTTCAATTTGCTGTTTGACTGATAAATGATCGTCTTGATCCGTTCCTTCTTTCAATTTTGTCCATTGGAAGGCGGCTAGTATAATGATGATTAAACTTAAAATAATGATAAATAACGATCTCGTTTTATGCTTTATTGGCATTGATTATCCCCCGGCATTGATCTTAATAGACAAAAGAAGTTTGTAAGAAAAGCGCAGAGCGCCCGCTTAGCGACGTACAAACTGGAGCGCCCCGCAATGAGAACAGATTTGCTTCCTCGAATAGACATCGCACGAAGAAAAAGCGAGTAGCTTTTTCTAAGGAAAAGGAAACACGGCGAGTGACGAGCCGATGTTGACTTATCGTAGTGAAGCTACTCCTAGAGTGAACTTCATGAGTAATCTTCCTTGATATACTTCATGAAGCTTTGCGACGAGCTGAACATCCGCTTCCTCGAATAGGCTATGGCGCAGGAGCACATTAAAGGGGAGTTAGTTTCTCAGTCGCTGGCGCTCGTAGCTAGACAATAAAACTAATCCCAAGTTAATTGCTTTTATTTTTATACTTTCTTATACTATAAAGAAAACTCGGCGATTGCCGAGCCTTTAGGTGAGAGCAGAGCCGTAGTTCAGCGAAAAAACATTTTCGCTTGCGAGGTAATGCTACCGAAGTCTTTCAGTGCACTTATGCGTTAGGAAAGTAGAAATTGAAAAATTTATACTTTCCTATTAGCTAAAAAAACTAGCTGAGCAATGAGATAAAGTATCCGGAACATACCATCTCTTTTCAAACCCGGAAAACAGTAGCGATAAACCGAGTGGTAGACAGAAACCCTTTTTCTTACTATGAATGTAGGTTTTCCATAATATTAAAACCCAATTTTATAATCGTACTCTTTCGCTTTATCAGGTCTAGTATTTTCAAAATCCGTTTTTAAAAAAGGTCGATAAGAAGGTTCCACCTTTTTAACAAAGGGAAAATTCTTAAGCTTATCCATAATGATTTCAATTTCTTCCTGATTACAATAAAGAACAACATATTTTAATCTCTTCGAAATATAGTGGATGTTTCCGTATTTCCTAAGATTTTTTGCCGTCTTTATATTATATAGCCAAACAATGATCCCTTGTCTTTGCCCAAACATATCATTATCTCCTACTTAATTTTTTCTCTACAGTTATAGTTATGCACTGCAGCCGCAACTTCCACCCGTTGAACATCCACCAGATGCCTTTCGTGTATCAAAAAACGGGCTTCCGGTTGCAACCTTGACACTATCTGAAACGGATCGACCAATAATGATTCCAATCTCATCGAGTAATTGTTGCAAAGCATTCTCAGCCAATTTAAACTTGGCCACATTTTCGTCCAAATCCATTTCCCTCTTTGCCAATCGGACGTTTCTCATAACGGTTTGATAATCCGGGTGATATCTGCCAAACCTTTGTACTTCTTCATACTGTTCTTTTAGTTTGATAAATTTATTTATTTTATTTTGTGTTTCGCGATTTGTTTTCATCATATATAAACATTGTCGATATTCATCTGCTATATCACTATTTATAATCATCTTGGCAATATCTTCAGCCATATCAATAATTTGAACTGATTCTAAAGTAGCAAACATAACCTGCACCTCCACCTACTATAATATCATAGGCGAAAAGAAAATAAAATCACTTAAATTTATTGTATTAAAGCATTCATAATATTAAAACAAGGTGAAACTTCAAACAGTTTGATTCGATGTCTTCCGCTGATTGTTCGGTTAAAAAAAACTAGGTAGAAAAAATAAGGATTAACTGATTTTAAATCTGTTAATCCACTTGATTCATTGACTGGATCATCGACAACATCATTGTTGCAAATTGGACTCCGTTTGAAATTTTATTCATCCGATCCGGTAATGTTTTTTTATAATATTTTAAGGCGGTTTGTTCAAATTCTTTAATGGCATTTGGATTCCTTGATAATTTTTTATACCATATTGGTTCATTCCGTATAAATTGCTGCCATTCCTTCTTACTTTTTATTATTTGATATAATTCTGTTCTCATTTCCGCCCCCCCGACTAATCTTTTCTAAACGAAAACGGATGTCTTCTTCTCCATTGCTCTCCGTTTCCTTCCGGTTCTGTCCTATTTTGATTTGTATCCCGTATTTGTCCTAACAATTGTTGTACGGAATCAATGGCTTCACTCATTTGCCCTAAATAATGTTGTAGCTGATTAACATCCATATTTTTTAAATATGTGATCAGTTGATTAAAGATGGCATTTTTTGATTCATTGTTTGACTTTGTTTCTTCTTTTATTGCAGTCGGTTTACCGGTTTTAGTATATTTTGCCCATTTTGGATCATCTTCCCCTAATAAATACCATTCTTCATATACTTCTTGCCAAGTCTTCTTTCCGGTTCTAACTTCTTTAATAAGTTCCGGGTGTTTTTTTACAAAATTTTTAAATTGCTCAACGGATGGATGCAGTGATTTCTTCACCATAGGTTTCACCTCTTTGTATTCCTCAATATAATCTATGTATGATTAAAGAAAGATGAAACCTGTAAACGTGATTTTTATCCCAATCCATATCACACCCCATAATTATTATTGTTTTTCTTACGGGAAAATCCTGGAATTATGACAAAGTATATTTAAGCTACCTGAAACCGGAAAAATGATTTTTACCAGATTATTTTGTAAAAAAAATGAGAGCAATTATTGCTCCCACGATCTTTCTATAAAGTTTTGCGTATAATATTTTCGATAAACACCTACTCCGATATGGGTAAAGTCCTGATTGAGCAAAGTTTCCCGATGTCCTTTACTATTTAACCAACCACTTACGACAGCAAGACTATCTGTATACTGGTATGCAATATTTTCTCCTGCTGATTCATAATAAATATTTTTTTTACTTAACCGATTAGCAAGATCACCATATTTTTCGGAGTCATGGGAAAAGGTTTCTGTATCGTACATATCCTGACTATGTTCATAAGCGACTTTCCTCGTTTCCTGATCCCAACCTAACTCGGAAAGGTTGAAATTTTTCCGGACTAAGTTGGTTAGTTCATAAATCTGTGTTTCTGCAGCCGAATCAGCTTGATTCCATTCTTCATCTGTTAAGGGCTCTTGTTCAACAAGTTTCCCCCGATATGACATATCATAAGGGCGTTGCTTTATTAATGTATCACCATCCATAAACCGAACAAATAACAATTTTCCTTCAAAATGATCAAAATATAATTGTGCATAAATATTTCCAAGCGAAATCAATGGTTTTATATTTAAATCATCTTCAAACAATTCAAAACGATATACACCATCTTCATTTTTAAGCTCAATCTCCGGTTGCATTTCTACTTTTTTATATACGGATTCAAGATTTTCTCCAATCTGAAACGGTGTTACATCAATGCCTGGAGTAGCAACGGCTATTGTAACTACTTTTTCCTTGTCGACACCTACCATCATATATTTACCGTCTTGATTATAAATCCACCATGTATATCCATGATAAGACGGCTCCTGTCTTGAAGGTTCTCCGTATTCTTCTTGAAATGTATGAAGTGATTTACCAATATAGGTTGAAATTCCCGCTTTCGGTCTTTTCTGTTCCACTTTTTCGCTAGAATCTTCTTGGACAATATTCAAACTTTCATTTTCTACGATTTTCTTTTTATCATCTACCAAAACTTTATCACGTGAATAAAATTGGTTGAACCATATTCCGATCACTAAAATAATCGTAGCAATAACTAAAATTCTAACTAAGCTTTTCAGAGGACTTCCCCCCTTGCCTTACTTGTTCTATTTATTTTATTTATATGTATCATAATAAATAATAGAATCATTCTACTAAAAATTCACCTGACTTTTTAAAGAATAAGCTGAATGAAGTAAAAGTGCAAGAAGCGATAATTTTCATTTTATTATAACATTTTTTAATAACATTTTAAAAGGAGCTGTATAGAATCGTTTAAAGATAATCACGCCGAATTAGCATCCGCACTAAAACTTTATCCTTTATCAACTCTTATCGGCAAGTCTTGTCCCCACCTCAAAACTCGCGTTAATCATTATGCGGAAGATGAAACTGCCCATACGTGGATTTGTTAAACTTTCCTTCTAGTTTAAATAAATTCCATTAATTTTATTGAAAGTCAACTTATTTTCAACTATTATGATAATGATGGGGCTTACCGTTTGTTAACTTTTGTAGGAGGGAGAAATTATGTATATTGAGAACACGGGGTTAGAACATTTGCAATTGGATCTAAATACTCTGGATGAAATTTTACCAGAATACGGCTTAATTCGTGCAGGACAATGGGATTACGAAAGAGTAACATACGACCGAAAAATAGTTATTAATAATAATGTATATTATTTAAGAGTACAAGGCTATGCTGTTTCAGGAGATGTTGGTGCCCATGATGCAATCATCCAATTGAAAGTACCGATTCTTGGAAAGTATTACTATCCACATGGTGTAGAGTATGGAGAAAATGAAAATTTTCCAAATGCATTAGTAAACAAGTGCAAAGAAATATTACTGGCAGTCAAAGAAGAACTGGAACCGCTGGCACTAGCTATAGAATCCTAAAGGGTAACAAAGGATCGCCTTACCAATAAACGGTAGCGATCCTTTGTTTAAAACCCAAGAATTGCTTTTATTAATGATGTTGTTTCTCCTCCGGGGTAAAGAACATATAGAAGAATATAAACAACTACACCGGTTATGGCAGTGAAAAACCAAACAATACTTGTTATCGGACCTAACTTTCGATGCTTGTCCAAAATTTTCTTCCACCCAAGCCATATCGTACGAATACCAAGGATGGCACCAATTGTAGCCAATATAATATGAAATATCAAGAAAATCGTATAATAAATTTTTATATGTTCCGGTCCCCCAAAAGAGGTGTTACCGATAAAAACGGTACGGCTCGCATAAATAGTGAAAAAAAGAACCGCGAATACCGCCGCTGTAATCATCATCTTTTGATGAAGATTAATTTTTCTTTGTTTGATAAAATACCAGCCAATCGCGACAAAAATCGCACTGATTACAATACATAAAGTACTTAAAGTCGGTAAAAATGCAAGATGTCCCATAATCATACCTCATTACTAAACGAATTTTTGACAGATTCTAAACTAAAAATTTACTTATGGACCATTACCGGGGATCGGAAAAGAATCGGTTTCTTCTTGTTCTCTTTTGTACCAATCCATCATAATTCGATATAAAATCACGCCATAAATGATTTCCTGTAATATTTTCATAACTACTCCGCCGGTTTGCTGATCATACTGTGCCGACATTAGATTGAACATCTCCGGACCAGATAATTGCAAAGTTGAGATAACATCTGCCGGTACACATAAATGCAGCGACTGCACCCAAGCTTCTATATTCGTATACGTTTCATACATGGGCGTATGATTAAAAATAATCAAGGCACATGCCGGAGTAATTAATATACTGTCTGCAAATAAATAGCCGACCTTTTTCAAACCGGATAAACGTTTCTCCGTTTCAACTTTATTGATGAGCGGCCACCACATGAAAATGGCAAATAGAAATAAAATGCTTGTATACAGAGCATGGTACCATATATTCGTTTTCACTTGATCGAATATTAGTGGTATATGGTAAAAAGAGAACATGCCGTTGAAAACAATCAAGGCAATCAACGGTCTCGTAAAAAAGGCAAAAACTTTGTTAATTACCGGTAGAGAGAGCAGTTTTTTCCACATCCATACCGGAACACTTGTAATAATAAGTTGCGGAATCAGCAAATATAAAAAAGCCATTTGTATCATATGAAAGGTAAACATAAGATGACCGAGTAGATCAATCGGAGACCCTTTAATGATATATAAAAATAGCATGGTAAAAATAAACAGAGTGCCTTCTTTTTTCGTTAATAATTCCGAACCTTCAAACCGGTGGCGTTGTTTTTTGGCAACATAAAAAAATATAAGTGTCAAGACCAAGAGAAACAAAAAGAAATAAGGACTCCATAATGCCCGAAAACCAAACTGCTCTAGTCTAAACAACTGCCTACACCTCGATCGATCGCTACCCTTTTATATATTATAACTTTATTCATTTACAGTAGCGAATAATTGAATTTGACAACTTTATGACATAAATGTGATTCTTCAAATTTTAATATTATTTTTTAGAAAGGCTTTGAGTTGGACAATAAAAACTTAATCAAAGGTTTCCACCAATTTTTTTACTTTTATTCTGTGGAAAAAGGGGAGGTCATTGACGAAATAAATCCATTCCACATTTTTTTCTAACCTTTTTTATCAGAAATCCAATTGTGGTGTCCATGGATATTATAGTCTTGACCATCCCCTTATATTTTTTACCACCAAATAATTGTTACAAAAGCCAATACGGTGACAAAAGCAATGATCACGGCCGAATACATAAAGAACATCGGTAACTCGTGTCCCTTTTGACTTGCGTGCATGAAATAATAAAGCTGAAAACCAACTTGAATAACCGCCAACAGCAAAATAAACGGAATAATAAATTTGACTGAAAAATCACCGATTCCGACAGCAATAAATGCAACAATCGTTAAAAATATCATCAATGCAAAAGTAATAACTTGAACCTGCATTTCCTTGGCGCTTTTTTTTCTACGATAGTCATGGTGTGCACGAAGATTTGGATTTTTCACTTGTTCATTTTCCATGTTCATCCCACCTTACCTATCAAATAAACAACTGTAAAGATGAAAACCCATACGACGTCGATAAAATGCCAATACAAACTGGCTACGTAATATTTTGGTGCATTATATAAGTTTAATCCCCGTTTGGCATTTCGAACTAACAAAGCAATTATCCAACATAAACCAAATGTAACGTGTGCTCCGTGTGTTCCAACTAACGTATAATAAGCTGAACTAAAGGCACTTGAGCCAAAAGTAAAATGATATTCATGAACATAGTGAGTAAACTCATAAATTTCTAAAGCCAAAAAGCCGGCACCTAATAAGACCGTAATGACAAACCAAGCCTGCATTTTTTTAAAATGATAATTTCGCATATGGTAAATGGCATAAACGCTCGTAATTGAACTTGTCAATAAAATCATTGTCATGGCAAAAACTAAAGGCAAGTTAAATAGATCTTTCGCCAGTGGATGAGAGCTGTCGGGTACTGAATCCTTTAACGCCAAATAAGTAGCGAAGAGGGAAGCGAATAAAACCGTTTCCCCCGCCAGAAAAAGCCAAAAACCGAGGAATTTGTTTTTTCCTTCTAATGTTTGGGTTTCAGGATGATCCGGCCAATTCAAAGGCGTATATCTTTCTTCTGCATTCATCCCACTTTCCCCCCTTTATCATCTTCCAACAAGTCTTCTTTATGAATATGATAGCCGAAATCGTCTCGTAACGAACGAATTAACATGGAACCAAACGTGATACCTAAGCCAATAATCAATACCGGTAATCCCCAACTTTTCCCGTCGCCAACCGAATTTAACGGATTGTACATAGCACCAAAAGCGGCTACAAACAATCCAAGACTGATGAAAAATGGAATTATCGAATTATTTGGCATGTGGATATCTCCTAATGGTTCAGCAGGAGTTAATTCCTTTTTGCCCTCCATTTTCTCCAACCACCATGTATCTAAACCTCTTACTAACGGTGTTTGTTTAAAATTGTAGAAAGGCGGCGGTGAAGCAATGGCCCATTCCATAGTTCGCCCGTCTTCCCACGGATCAGCACCCACCTTTTTATTTCTAATTGAAGTTATTACAACATTAAATAATAAAATAATTACCGCAACAGCCATAAGCATAGCACCAATTGAACTAATTAAGTTTCCAAGTTCAAGTCCCTGTCCGGGTAAAAATGTTGCAACTCTTCGCGGCATTCCCATTAAACCGAGAAAATGTTGGATAAAAAACGTACAATGGAAGCCAATGAAAAATAAAGTGAAAGTAACATATCCCATTTTTTCGCTTAGTTTTGTTCCAAACATCTTTGGCCAATAAAAATGAGTCGCTGCCAAAATTCCGAATACAACACCGCCTATAATGACATAGTGGAAGTGTGCAACAATAAAGTACGTATCATGTAATTGATAATCGAGAGGTGCCACTGCCTGCATGACCCCGGTAACCCCACCGATAACAAAGCTGGGAATGAAGCCAAGTGCATACAACATTGGCACAGTAATTTTAATACTGCCACCCCACATCGTTAATAACCAGTTAAAGATTTTAATCCCGGTTGGAACTGCAATGGCCATTGTCGCAATAGCAAAAATCGCATTGGCAACATTTCCTAACCCGGTTGTAAACATATGGTGTGCCCAAACCATGAACCCTAAAAATCCGATTAAAACAGTCGCAAACACCATGGATGAATAGCCAAATAAACGTTTCCTTGAGAATGTTGGAATAATTTCAGAGAATATGCCAAAGGCCGGTAAAACTAAAATATACACTTCCGGGTGTCCGAAAATCCAAAAGAGATGCTCCCAGATAATTGTATTTCCACCCATCGTAACATCAAAGAAGTTACTGCCAAACAAACGATCAAACATTAATAAGAATACACCGATTGTCAACGGCGGAAATGCTAAAAGGATAAGTGCTGATGCAATAAATGTCGTCCAAGTAAATAACGGCATTCGCATAAATGACATTCCCGGTGCCCGCATATTAATAATTGTCGCCAGAAAGTTAATTCCGGATATTAGCGTGCCAAAACCGGATATTTGTAAACCTAATGTATAGAAGTCAATGCCATGCCCTTCTGATCGTAGCGATAACGAGGCATACGATGTCCACCCCGCATCAGGAGCACCACCCAAAAACCAGGAAAGATTTAAAAACATACCCCCAAAGAAAAACAACCAAAAGCCAAGTGCATTCAAAAACGGAAATGCAACATCTCGTGCACCGATTTGTATTGGAACCACCGCATTCATAAATGCAAATAATATTGGCATGGCCGCAAGAAAAATCATCGTCGTTCCGTGCATTGTCATGATTTCATTAAATAATTGTTCGTTAACAAAATTATTATTTGGTTTCATTAATTGAATGCGGATGAACAGTGCCTCTATTCCACCGAGCAGGAAAAAGAAACCACCTGTACCTAAATAAAGATGTGCAATCTTTTTATGATCGACAGTTGTTAAATATTCCCAAACAGAGGCGCCTAACCCCTTTTTCACTGCGACGCTACTCACGGTTCTACCTCCCTTTTATTCCCCTTTATTATTCTTGTACTTTTAAACCCATTAAATATTCTGCTAAAGCATCCAATTCTTCCTCAGATAAATTTGCCTCTTTATACATTTGATTGCCCGGTTTAAACTTTTCCGGGTTTTGAATCCATGCCTTTAAATTTTCCTCGTTGTATTCTAATATACCGGCTACTCTTGTACGGTTACCGAAATCAGCCAGATTTGGCGCTGTCCGAGCTGTTTCCGGTCTTGCATCATTGGCGGTTACAGCATGGCATGCTATACAATTATTCGCTTGAAATACTTCTTGACCTTGTTTAGCCAGATCACTTGTTGGCTGTACTTCTTCTTTATTCTTTTGCATAGCAGTTGCCCACTGATTAAATTCATCACGTGAAACCGCTTTTACTTTAAAGTCCATATAAGCATGTGACGGGCCGCATAACTCCGCACATTTCCCATAAAATAAATTTCCTGCTTCGTCCGCTTTCTCTTTATCAAAAACTAAATAGAACTTATTTTCATTATCTGTATTTGTATCCATCTTTCCGCCTGCAGCAGGAACCCAAAACGAGTGTTTTACATCAGATGCTTTTAAATTGAAGTATACTTTTTCATCTGTAGGTACAACTAAATCTTGAGAAGTGATAATGCCTAGGTCCGGATACTCGAATTCCCACCAATATAAGTTGGCTCGCACATTTACAACTAAAGCTTCACGGTTTCCATCTTTATCCACTTTATCCATATCCTTTACATCGCCCAACTTAAAAGTAGCGGCAATGGTAGGAACGGAAAGAGATAAAAGTAAAAGAATAGGAATCACTGTCCAAATAATTTCCAGCTTGTGACTACCTTCGACTTGTTTCGGTATTTTATTTTCTTCCCCTTTTTTCCTTCTAAAACGAAAAAGTACAATCAAATAAATAATGACAACCACTAAAATGACTAAAACCATTATAGAAGTACTGATAAACAACAAAGTCAATTGTGTTTCAGCAACTTCCCCGGCAGGTTTTAATGTTGATAAAAACGGTTCGCCACACCCCGCCAAAACCAGCGTCAATAGAAGGAATAAGAAACTCAGACGCCCAAATTTCATCCCCAATCAATCCCCTCTTTCTTTAAATTAAAATAATTACACTTAAAATTTAAAAGAATAGTACTGGTATTGATATAATACCTTTTTATCATAAACACGATATTAATCGTGTTTATTGTAGTTATGTAAAGTGTAAGGGAATGATCCCCCTTACACCTGGGTCACATTTATAATAATGTAGCTATGACCATGGCAACAAATAAAATGGTTAAATAATTTAACGAGTAGACAAACATTTTTGTTGCCCATTTCATATCGTCTTGTTTTTTGTACCCGGTTAGTCCAAGCACAATCCAACCGATGTTTAAAATGGTTGCCAATATGACAAACGGGATGCCGAGAGAGAGTAAATAAAACGGCAAAGGTAATAAACAAAAAATCCAAATCATGATTTGCCTTTTTGTCACTTGAAAACCATACACAACCGGAAGCATTGGAATACCGGCATCACGGTAATCATCCGTTCTTCGCATGGCCAACGCCAAAAAATGCGGTGGCTGCCATAAAAACATGATTAGAAACAACACCCAACTGACAATATGAAGATTGCCATCAATTGCAGCCCAACCAATTAACGGCGGAACGGCTCCGGAAAAACTCCCGATGACCGTATTCAGCGTATACCTCCGCTTTGACCATAGTGAATATAATACAACATATATAAATGAACCAAAGGCTCCGATTAAGCCGGCTGTTACGGTTGTTTGAAACAGAAATAGTTCACCTAGTGTCACGAACAAAAGCCCGATGGTCAATGCAAAATTTGATGAAAAATGGCCGTTCACTGTTGGACGTGATTTTGTTCGGTCCATTTTTCCATCAATATCTCGGTCAATATAATTGTTTAATGCACAAGAACCGGCAATGACAAGCCAAGTACCTATGATTGCCAAAATCACTTTATCTAAATGATCAAAAAAACCAAGACCATTATAAAAAAGTGCCAGCCAAATTCCCGTAAAGGCCGTGATTATATTTGAATTAATAATCCCGATTTTAATTAATGCTAAAAAGTCTTTAACTAAAGTCGATTTAGACTCTTTACCATTCACATCTTCATTTTGAAATTCAGGCTGAATTACTTTTGTATCTCCCACATGAAACGCCCTCCTTCCTTTTAACGTGGAAACATTCCCTGACACTACTATATATGATTTATAAATAGATTTCTATTATTTCACTTTGATAAATTACGATTATTATGTTGTAAATGGTTCAAATACACTTTATCTTATATTTAATCATAAGTAGCGAAATTTTGTGAACATATTTCAAAAAATATGTGACAAATGTGTGACATTTTGTATATAGGACTATTTTACGCAGTATTTTTCAACAAAATCATGTATAATTTTTATAATTATTTATATTTTTATGGAGTAGGTGAGTCTTTTGCAGCGTCGAATTAAACGTCTTGCCATCTTTTCAACACTGGGTATGTTGTTATTACTGCTTGGTGGTGCGCTGGTTACGAAAACCGGATCAGGGGATGGTTGCGGCAGTTCATGGCCGCTTTGTCATGGTCAATTTATACCTAATGAAATCAATGCTGAATTATTAATTGAATTTTCTCACCGACTTGTAACCGGTATTGTTTCCATCTTAGTCCTCATATTAGTTGTATTGACATGGAAACATATGCCAAACATTCCGGAAAGAAAATTTTTATCGATTTTAGCAATCGCTTTCATCCTCATTCAAAGTTTTATCGGGGCTTTGACGGTTTTGTTTGGACAATCCGATTTCTTTTTAGCCTTACACTTTGGTATTTCACTGATTTCATTTGCCGGCGTCCTCCTATTAACTTTACTAATCTTTGAAGTTGATAAAAAGTTTTCTGTCCAATCCGTACATTTCGATCGTCGGTTGAAACGTCATACCATTGGAGTTACCGTTTATAGTCTGGTTGTTATTTATTCCGGTGCACTTGTTCGACATATGGAAGCAAGTTTGATTTGTCCAAGTTGGCCTTTATGTAACAATTCTGTTGTCGGCCTTCCGCAAAACTTATATGAATGGGCGCAAATGGGGCATCGATTAGCGGCAGGGGTCTTGTTTTTATGGATTTTTTACATAATGATTTTATCTATTAAACATTACCGCAATCAACCAGTCCTTTATTACGGATGGGTGTTAGCCTTTATACTTGTTTTACTGCAAGCAACGACCGGTGCATTAACTATATTTACACAATTAAATTTATTTATTGCTCTATTGCATACATTATTTATTTCCTGCTTATTTGGTCTATTAAGTTTTATGAATTTTCTTGTTTACCGTATCCATCAAAATAATAGCCGTCATGCAACTAGACCAATCGACTTTAATTATAAAGTTGATTAAGAAAAGCGCAGGACTCCCTGCGCTTTTCTTACTTTCCTAATACAATTAATAAATCACCTTGTTTGATTGAATCGCGATCTTGTACACACACCTCTTCAACCGTACCGGAAAACGGTGCCTGGACAGTTGTTTCCATTTTCATTGCTTCAGTAATAAGCAAATGTTCGCCTTTTTTCACTTTTTTTCCTTTTTCAACCAGAACTTTCACAATTGTTCCCGGCATCGTGGCACCGATATGATTTTCATTTTTCGGATCCGCTTTTCTCCGTTCGACAATATCTCCCTTAACACTTTCATCACGGATAGCAACCTCACGCGGCTGACCATTCAATTCAAAGTAAACAATCCGTGTTCCATCCCGTTGTACCTGGCCGACAGAAACAAGTTTGACAAAAAGCGTTTTTCCTTTTTCTATTTCGATTTCCAATTCTTCGCCAATTCTCATACCATAAAAGAATGTGGGCGTATCAATACAAGAAACATCTCCATATCGATGGTGACTTTTTACATAATCAAGAAAAACCTTTGGATAGAGTGCATAGCCTAATACATCATACTCAGTCGGTTTTGCTTTCATTTCGGCGAATAGTTCTTCTTTCAATTGATTGAAATTAACCGGTTCCAACAATTCACCTGCACGTACGCTTAGCGGTTTTCTGTCTTTTAAGATAACTTCTTGTAATTCTTTTGGAAAACCACCATAAGGAATACCGATATATCCTAGGAAAAATTCAATGACCGAATCGGGAAAATCAATCGTTTTTCCTTTTGTAAAAATATCCTCTTCCGTCAATTCATTTTGGACCATAAATAGTGCCATATCACCGACAACTTTTGAAGACGGGGTAACTTTCACAATATCACCAAACAGGAAGTTTACCCTTCTGTACATCTGTTTCACTTCTTCCCAACGGTCAATCAATCCGACTGCTTTTGCCTGCTGTTGCAAGTTACTGTATTGTCCGCCTGGCATTTCATGTTCATAAACTTCCGGATGTGGTGCATTCATCCCGCTCTCGAAGCTTTGATAATACTTCCGAATATCTTCCCAATATTTGCCTAACTCATTTAAGCCTTGAATGGATACGGTTGGTTTTCTTTTATTCCCCTCAAGGGCGTATACTAAAGAATTGGCACTCGGTTGGCTAGTGAAGCCGGCCATTGAACTAATCGCCGTATCGACAACATCAACACCTGCTTCGATGGCTTTTGCATAGGTAAAGATACCATTTCCGCTTGTATCATGTGTATGAAGATGGATCGGTATATCAATATGACTCTTCAATTCGGTAATGAGCTCATATGCAGCATCCGGCTTTAACAGTCCGGCCATATCCTTAATCGCCAATATATGGGCTCCTTGTTGTTCAAGCTCCTTCGCCAAATCTAAATAATACTTTAAATTATATTTTGAACGGCTCGGATCATGGATATCTCCTGTATAGCAAATAGCAGCTTCGGCAATTTTTCCGACATCACGGACAGACTGAATGGCGATTTCCATCCCTTTCACCCAGTTTAAGCTGTCGAAAATCCGGAACACATCAATACCGGCATGCGCAGATACTTTTACAAATTCCTCTATAACATTATCCGGATAGTTTTTATAACCGACTGCATTAGATCCTCTGAATAACATTTGAAATAAAATGTTCGGAACTTTTTCTCTCAGTTTACGTAGCCTTTCCCATGGATCTTCTTTTAAGAAACGATAGCTGACATCAAACGTAGCACCGCCCCACATTTCCAATGAAAACAAGTCCGGTAACAAGCTTTGCGTCGGTTCCGCAATTTTTACCATATCATATGTTCTTAGTCTTGTTGCAAGAAGTGACTGATGGGCATCCCGAAATGTCGTATCTGTTAAAAGAACCTTATCTTGATTTTTCAGCCATTTAACTAAACCGTCCGGACCGTATTGATCAAGAATTTGTTTCGTCCCTTGGATTGGTTGCTCAAGATTTTTAACTTCAGGGATTCTAGGTGCTGTAAAAATAGGTTTCTTCCCTTTTCCGATTCCTGGAAAGCCATTCACTGTAACATCACCAATGTAGGTTAGCAGTTTGGTACCCCTGTCTTTCGCAATTGGAAATTGAAATAATTCAGGTGTTGTATCGATGAAAGATGTATCATATTCACCGTTTAAAAATTTCGGGTGCTTCATAACATTAATTAAAAAAGCAATATTTGTTTTGATGCCACGAATACGAAATTCCCGCAAATTTCGTTCCATCTTTGCAGCTGCTTTTTCGAATGTGAAACCCCAAGTCGAGACTTTTACAAGTAATGAATCATAATAAGGTGAAATGATCGCCCCCTGGAAAGCATTTCCCGCATCAAGGCGAACACCGAACCCGCCGCTTGAACGATAGACTGTAATCTTTCCAGTATCCGGCAAAAAATGATTAAGCGGATCTTCTGTTGTAATCCGACACTGAATGGCATATCCATTCGTTTGAATCGCTTCCTGTTGCGGAATGGCAATCATATTCTCATGTAGGGCATGTCCTTCCGCAATCAAAATTTGTGATTGGACAATATCTACACCCGTTATCATTTCCGTGATTGTATGTTCAACTTGAATACGGGGATTTACTTCAATAAAATAAAAACGACCCTCGGATACGAGAAATTCCACTGTTCCGGCATTAATGTATTTGGCATCTCTCATAAGTCGAACAGCTGCATCACAGATCTCATCACGCAATTTTTTGCTTAATGATACCGATGGAGCAATTTCTACCACCTTTTGATGACGTCGTTGAACGGAGCAATCCCTTTCATAAAGATGGATAATATTTCCTTTTGTATCAGCCAATATTTGAACTTCTATATGTTTTGGATTGATAATAAATTTCTCAACATATACTTCATCACTACCGAATGATGTTTTTGCTTCCGATTTTGCCCTCTGGAAATTTTCGGAAAGTTCATTTTCTGTTTGGACGATGCGCATCCCTTTACCGCCGCCGCCCATCGCAGCTTTAATAATAATCGGGAACCCATGTTCTTGGGCAAATTGGCGAATATCGTCTTCAGTTGCAACTTCTCTCCCCGGAACAACAGGAATATTCGCCTTCTGAGCAGCAAGTCGGGCTTTTACTTTATCCCCAAAAATGTCCAAGTGCTCACTTTTCGGACCGACAAAGATAATCCCCTCTTCTTGACATCTTCGGGCAAATTCGATATTTTCCGAAAGAAATCCATAACCCGGATGGATCGCGTCCACCTCATTTTGTTTGGCAATACGGATGATTCCTTCAATATCCAGATAGGCATCAATCGGTTTTTTCCCTTCCCCGACCAAATAGGCTTCGTCTGCTTTATAACGGTGATACGACCCTGCATCTTCTTTTGAATAAATTGCCACCGTCCGTATTCCTAACTCGGTACAGGCTCGAAAAATTCGAATGGCAATTTCACCTCGATTGGCTACGAGTAATTTTCTGATTTTGACCATTAATTCCCACCTCATTCTCTCTTGCTTTAAAAATGAAAAGTAATCAAATTAAGAAAACTAATTTTAGATAAAGTTGGTAGACCAATAGTGTTAACCCTACCAGTTTTTTATATTCATATATAATACCACAAAATGTTTGGGAAAAAATATAAATTTATTAAATAATTATCTTGATTTTTTATTTTCAATCGTGCTTTTATTATTTCGTTCATGCTCGAGATTGGCGTAACTTGATATATTCATCAATAATCCCAGGGAAAGTGACAAAATAAAAAGAGAGGAACCCCCGTAACTAATAAACGGTAACGTGACCCCCGTAATGGGAATCATCCCCGAAACGCCACCGAGATTAATGAACATTTGAATCCCGATCATTCCGGATATTCCAAAAGCCAATAAACTTCCAAAAGGATCTTTCGATTTCATGCCAATATAAAAACCTTTTAATATCAGGTACCCTAAGCTTAAAATAACAAAAACAACACCAAAAACGCCCAGTTCTTCGGCAATAATAGCCATTATAAAATCCGTGTGTGCTTCCGGTAAAAATCCTAATTTTTGAATGCTTTTTCCTAAACCGACGCCACTCCAACCGCCGGATCCAAGGGCCAAATAAGAGTTGACTAATTGCAATCCTTCATCTACTTCATACTTAAAAGGGTCTCGAAAACTATATAAACGACCCATTCGCTCCTCTGTAAATATATCATCATGCTTCCATAAAATAAGCGGTGAAAAAACAGCAATAAAGATAGCACCTAGTAACAGCAGACGTCCTAGATTTTTCCAATTCATACCCGAACAAAATACAATGAGCATGCCCGTTGAAAAAACAATGGCTGCCGTACCAAGGTCAGGCTGCAACACAATTAAAAATGTAACAAACACTAGAAAAACTATCGGGGGGATGACTCCTTTATTAAAATCATTTATGTATGGTTGCTTTTTGGCATAAACAGCCGATAAATAGATAATTGTTCCTAATTTGACAAATTCGGCCGGCTGAATGTTCCTAACGCCAACTCTCAACCAACTGGTTGCATTATTGACATTACTCCCCATAAAAAGGACGAACATCAGGACAACGATAGAACCAAAAAAGATCAATTGAATAAAACCAGTTGATTTTAATTTTTTGTAAGGAATGATTGCCGCAAATACAAAAGCGACAATAGCAATCAATAAATTAATTAGTTGGCGATAAAAAAAATACGTACTGCTCAGATCATAGAGCTGAATGGCAGTAACCATACTGGCGCTATATACCATGATCAATCCAAAAATGCTGACAAGTAAATAAACAACAAGGATGGAGTAATCATATGACTTCAATCTTTTTTTTAGCATACTTTCTCTTCCAATCTTTTAAATGAATATTCTATCCTTTTGTTATGTCTTGTTCCATTCATAAAGACACTTTATTGACTAAAGAATATATTTATTTTAACAGTTTATCTGAAAAAGGCGAATTGCCTGGGAGCGAACTGTAATACTTGTCCAAAGGTTTTAACCAGTATTTTTATACTTATCCTATAAAAAAACCCAAACAATTGGCCGTTCAACTGTTTGAGCTATGAATCGTTATTACTTTTTCAACGAAGCTTCATGCAGAGCAGATAGTTTCCGTTCAACTGAATCTAATAAGTTCTTACCATCTTGTTCATCGACGAGCCCGAGTTTTACGGCAAAATCTATTTGACGGGAAAGACCAAACATTTGCGTATCTAATACTTCTTCATATAATGGGCATTGGGGCATCGTTAAGTGATCCATTTGAACTTGGATAAGCTTAATAATCTTATCCGCATACGATTGCAACAAAAGATAGGCTTTCTCCCGATGATCTAATTTCATTTCAGACGCCACCATCATTCCCCCCTTACAAGAAAACCATTCTTGTTAAAATTCTACCTTCTAAACAAGAAAAATGCAAGGAAAACAAGAGATGTTGAAACTTTTAAAAGCGCCAATAATCTTCTACACCTAACAAATAAAATCATACTATGTGACAACTTTTCTTTTCATCGGTATACTTTAAACGAAGACCATTTTGATGAAATTATTTTTGAGTGAAGGAGCGACAGCATTGGGACAAATTATTGAAATTAAAGGAAAAGTAAAGTTTAAAATTACTTTAGATCCGGGCGTATGGATTTTTGACGATCGCCGCATTGATTTAGATACATATTTTGCGGGAAAAAATATAAATGAATCAGATATTCCATATGAAGAAAAACTATCCCATTATTGGGACCGGGAGATCAGGGAAGGCTCTGTATCACCACCAACTTTAAAAACAGAAAAAAAATATGAAAAGGAAAAATTGCTAACAGGGACATTTGGAATTATTTTTGAACCATTTCTCAATAATGCCGAGCCATTACCGGAAGCGACAAAATTAGTCATTGAAACAAAAACTGACAAAGTGACGATTCCACTTAATGAAGTAAAAGATCTCATCTTTAAATTTTCTGAAAATGGAAGCCCTTTAAAAGCAAATGGACCCGTTCACATTTTATTCAAAGACGGATCAAATTTGGACAATCCTATTACAGATGTTCTTGCGTTAATCATTGAATAAAATGATTATCCTCTATCATTTCGTTGTTCATGTATAAAAAAATACGTTTTGACAAATTATACTAAATAAAGTGAAACCCAATCAGAAGTTAAAACGTGTTAGTCGGAAAATTTTCAGATTGAATGGAAGCGTTCCGGAGAAATCCGGATTTGCATTCTCCCGCTTAGAAAAGACAACAATGACTTGATAGAGGTGACATCATGAAAAAAATAATCATATTTATTATTTGTTTATTTTCTGTTTTTCAATTAAGTGGATGCCGTCAAAATAATGGGGTAACAGATACCTCCGATAATAATCGCAGTCAATATATGAACGTTAAAAATTCGAGTATAAATGAAGTAAGGAAGGAAGACAGTGAAGAAATATCCAACCATTTGGCAAATTTAGCGGCAGATGTCCCCAATGTAAATAATGCGACAGCGGTAGCACTTGGGAAATTTGCTGTCGTTGGAATTGACGTTGACAAAGATTTAGATCGTTCGAAAGTGGGTTCGATAAAATATTCTGTTGCTGAAGCACTAAAAAAGGATCCTTATGGTGCCAATGCGGTTGTCGTTGCTGATCCGGATTTTTTTGCCCGCATCGATGAAATTAGAAATGATATTCAAGATGGAAGGCCCGTTCAAGGTGTCCTAAATGAATTATCTGATATTGTTGGCCGTCTTATGCCGGAAGTGCCGGGAGACCTACAGGATCCAAGCATCGAAAATCGTACCGAAGAACCGAAACAAGAAACGGATGGACAAAAAGATGCAAAAAAACTTAACAATCAGCAAAACAAACAATCAAATCATTATAAAGATAATAACCAATGATTGGAGATGTATTACACTAAAAACCGGGACAGGCCTATCCCGGTTTTCTTGAAATATTTTTTAACTTTTTTCCAGTCCTCACCATTCATCATCTCTATGAACAGATCGGTACAACCTAAATTTTCCGGTTGATATTCTCGCTTCCGTACGCTCTTTAATTCGATCATGACATGCCTGACACATATATGTATGGATCGGACGATTTCTCAATTTTTTTGCAAGCGGTAATTCGTCATCAATTTCCTCGATTTTATCGCATATCACACATTGTACTTTCATTGCTTCCTCCAAAACAATACGCTTTTTCAGTATAAAACCATTATACCATACCATTTTGAACCGTATCCAAATATCAAGTGTCAAACATCATTATTATTGAACAGCTTTATTTTGGTCAAACTTCCTGCGAACTCGATAAATAGTTAAAACTAGGCAAATGACTACTAAACCTTCTGCTACAGGTAAAAATGTACCTAAAAAGCTCAAAATCGTACAGCCTAACAATAGAAAAGCGTAAATGATTAAAGACTTTAATAATGGCAATTTTTGGGCAAAACCAAGTTTATAAGCGGCAATGCTTAAAAGTACAATGGTACTGTAAAGAAGCCACATACCTATTTCCGGATTTTCATCAACTTTGTATAATGCCGCAAAAAAAGAAAGACGATTCTCTAACAACCCCATTCCCCCCAAAACAACAGCTTAATTTTGCAAATTGTATTATTTCTATTATCATACATGACACAGACAGATTTGTAAAAAAACTCTTTTCTATTCTATAAAATGTATGAAGAAAGAAAACTCGGGTATCCGAGTTTTCTTTCTTCATTACTCTGCTTTTTTCTTTCTGGCTGTTTTTTCGCGTAATGACTTATCCAATATTTTTTTCCGCATGCGAATCGATTCCGGAGTTACTTCTACATATTCATCTTCATCAATATATTGCAGGGCTTCTTCCAAAGAAAATGAACGCGGTTTTTTAATAACTGCCGTTTGGTCTTTTGTCGCTGAACGAACATTAGTTTGATGTTTTGTTTTACAAATATTTACTGTAATATCATTTTCTCTATTATGTTCGCCGACAATCATTCCACCGTAAACTTCTGTTCCAGGTTCAACAAAAATTACCCCGCGGTCTTCCACTTGCATGATACCGTAAGTCGAAGCAACACCGGTCTCCATTGAGACAAGAACACCGCGAATCCGTCCGCCAACTTGACCAGACAGTTTTGGCAAATATTTTTCAAAAGAGTGGTTATAAATTCCATACCCTTTTGTTAATGTTAATAATTCTGTATTATAACCAATTAAGCCACGAGACGGAACAAGGAAAATGAGGCGAACTTGTCCCTTTCCGTTATTGCTCATATCAATCATATCGCCTTTTCTTCTTCCTAACGATTCCAAAACGGCACCTACATATTCTTCAGGTGTATCAATAACGACTCTTTCAAATGGTTCACAAATTTTGCCGTCGATTTCCTTTAAAATGACTTCCGGTTTGGATACTTGCAATTCATAGCCTTCTCTTCTCATCGTTTCGATTAAAATTGACAGATGCAATTCCCCACGACCGGAAACAACCCAGGAATCAGCGGAATCAGTTGGATCTACACGAAGACTGACATCGGTATGCAATTCCGTTTTTAGTCTCTCTTCTATTTTTCTTGCCGTAACCCATTTTCCTTCCCGTCCGGCAAAAGGGCTATTATTAACAAGAAAGGTCATTTTTAAAGTAGGTTCATCAATGCGAAGCGGTGGTAATGCTTCTTGGAAATCAATCGGACAAATCGTTTCACCAACGTTTATATCTTCCATTCCTGATACGGCAACAAGATCACCGGCATTTGCTTCATTTATTTCAACCCGCTTCAATCCTAAAAACCCAAACATTTTCGTGACCCGAAATTGTTTCACACTACCGTCAAGCTTCATCAATGCCACTTGTTCACCGACTCGCATTGTTCCACGGAATACCCGACCAATACCAATACGACCGACATATTCATTATAATCAAGGAGGGCCACTTGCATTTGTAACGGTTCTTCACGATTATCAACAGGTGCAGGAATTTTTTCTAAAATCGTATCGAATAAGACTTGCATATTTTCATCCTGTTTTGCCGGGTCCGGATCCACGCTTGCGGTACCGTTAATCGCTGAACAATAAACAACTGGAAAATCCAACTGATCATCATCCGCATCTAATTCAATGAATAAATCCAATACTTCATCTACCACTTCTTCCGGTCTTGCAAAATCACGGTCAATTTTGTTAACGACGACAATCGGTGTTAAATGTTGTTCGAGTGCTTTTTTTAAAACAAATCGTGTTTGCGGCATACATCCTTCATAAGCATCAACAACTAACAACACACCATCGACCAGTTTCATAATTCGCTCAACTTCCCCACTGAAATCGGCGTGTCCCGGTGTGTCCAAAATATTAATTTTTACATCTTTATATTGTACAGCGGTATTTTTTGCTAAGATTGTAATTCCTCTTTCCCGTTCCAGGTCATTGGAATCCATGGCCCGTTCTTGAACATACTCATTAGCACGAAAAATACCGGATTGTTTCAATAATTGATCGACCAAAGTGGTTTTCCCATGGTCAACATGGGCAATGATCGCTATATTTCTAATATCTTCCCTTACTTTCATACTTTCTCCTGCTTTCTTTTCGAAAATCAACCTTTCTATTATAACACAACTGACCATCATTGTGGAAAAAAATTAAATCATCTAGTAAAATAAAAGCATATAGACATTTTATATTTTTTACAATTTGCCGGGAAATATATGATGATTTTTAACAAAAAGGATGGGATAATTTGAAAAAGATTCAGTGGAATTTTCTCCTTTATTCTTTCTTAGCAGTTGCAGCGATGATCGGTATCGGTATTTCCGTTTCATTTCAAAGCATAACGCTAATTTTTACATTCATTGTACTCTTAATTTTGATTATGGGCTTTGGGTTCCGTACGAAGAAAAAGATGAGAGAATCGGGGAAATTATAATCGATGGAAGGTATGCCGTTTGATTGTTTAGGCATACCTTTCGTTTTTTCGGAGCTTTAATTTTTTTCCACATAATTTTGCAGGTAATTATCCAAAATGACTTGGTGCAAGCCGGGCTTTGCCACAAATAGCGAACTTTTTTCCAAGAGTGACAGAGGTTCACCGTTTAATTTTGTTGCCTTTCCGCCTAATTCTTCCACAATGACCCAACCTGCCGCAAAATCCCACGGTGATAAATGCATGGCAATATAGGCATCCATCCAGCCGCAAGCAACATAACCCATTTCAAGAGCAGCTGAACCAAAGGATCTTGTTCCTCGTATGTCTTTTACAAGCCGTCTTAAATATTCCGGTTCAATACGTCGATTATTTGTTAGCCAGATAGGATTCATTCCCACAATTGCTTTTTCAATCGAAACTTCTTCTAATCTTGGTATCGGTTGGTCATTAAACAATGCACCTTTCCCTTTGACAGCTGAATAAAGTTCATCGTGGATAACATCGTAAATATACCCAAGCTGACCAACTCCATCTTCAAAAACGCCTATCGATATGGTGAAATTTCGATGCATATGAACAAAATTCATCGTCCCGTCAATGGGATCGATAACCCAAATTACCCCTCTGACATCAGTAATTTCGTCACCGCCGCCTTCTTCCCCCAATATTCGATGACCCGGATAAGTTGAGCGAATTTTTTCTATAAAAAATTGCTCGGTATCTTTGTCAACATTCGTAACTAAATCATTCGGATTCGATTTTGTTGATATTTGTAATTTATTTTGTAAAGAATGACGAATCCTTTCTCCCGCTTCTTGAATCCATATTTTTATTTCTCGATCTAATACTAACCAATCAATCATTGAGTTTGCCTCCAAATATTACTTTTTGTCCTTATTTTTTATTATCATACACCAAGTCGAAATGAAAAGTATCGCTTGCTTTATTTTTTGGAAAAAACAAGGGTACAATTGCTTACAGTTAAACTTTCCTGTTGAAATATGTTAAAATATCGTCAAAGTAAAAAATGCTTGCATAGGAGTTGTTATATATACAATGGAATTTACAGGATTTTCAGAAGAAGATTTTCAAGTCTTTTCGATTGCCGGATTGGATGAACGAATGACTGCGATTAAGGATCGAATTCAACCAAAGTTTCGAGAAATCGGTACATATTTAACGGCGGAATTATCTGCCATGGTTGGTAATGAAATGTTTTTACATATCGCAAAACATGCTAGACGGAAAGTCAACCCGCCAAAGGATACATGGCTTGCTATCGGACCGAATAAACGGGGCTACAAACAATTCCCCCATTTTCAAGTTGGCCTTTTTGATGATCATGTATTTCTCTGGCTTGCCTATATTTATGAATTACCCAACAAAGCACAAATAGCCGATAATCTGTTAAATCATATGAACGAGATGAAACAGCTCATCACGAATGACTTTGTCGTTTCCACGGATCATATGAATAAAAATGCCAATTCCATTCAAGAGATCGATTTGGAAGAAACATTATTGCGATTTAAGCAAGTAATAAAAGCTGAATTTCTACTAGGCAGAAATATTGCTAAAAATGATCCGATTTTAAAAGATGGTAAACGATTTTTAGAATTAGCTACCTCAACTTTCAAAACTTTAGTACCGATTTATCAAATGTCCTTCCGGTAAAAGAACTTCCAATCAGTGGGCAATTCCACTGATTGGAATTCCGATTACCGTTTTACATTAAGGCAATTTAATGATTTCCGTATCCACGTTTGACTCTTTCAATTTTTTTACGGCATGATAAGCCGAATAACCGCTCACTTCTTCAAATTCTCGAAAAACCTTCTTTTCCTCGCCAATACCAGGAACCACTTGTTTAAACTTCCGATATTGTTCCATCAACCGTGTTCTTTCTATACCTTTATCATACACCTTTTCGATCGCTTCAAAAAATTGAACAACGGATATGATTTCTTCGGTTGTCCAATCCATGGAGATCGGATAGGAATATTCCATGTTTACCTCCAAATTATCGCCATTTTATACGAATTTTTTCAGCTTCGGTAATCATCCTGTGAAATAGTTCTTCCACTGAAGGGACATCTTTAATTAACCCCATCACTTGTCCTGCCCAAGCAAACCCTTCATTTATTTTTCCTTCATATATATATTTCTTATTCGTTTCTCCGGAAATATAATCCTTTAAATCTTCATAAGTCGCACGATTTTTTTCAAGTTCAAGAATTTTATCCGTCCAAGCGTTTCTAATAGCTCGAGCCGGTGCTCCCAATGACCGTTTAATGACCGTAGTTCCGGTTTCATCTCCGGTAATTAACGCTTGTTTATAGAGATCGTGTGCATGAACACACTCCTTCGTTGCAATAAAGCGGGTTCCCATTTCAATTCCTTCAGCGCCAAGACTTAAAGCCGCCATCAATCCCCTGCCATCTCCAATTCCCCCGGAGGCGATGACCGGTATCGAAACAGCATCGACAACTTGAGGTACAAGGACAAGCGTGGATACATCGTCTCTGCCCAGATGTCCCCCGCCTTCTTGGCCGACTACCATGACTGCATCTGCACCAAGCTGCTCGGCTTTTTGAGCTTGACGCTTTGACGCTACTAAGACTAATTTGATTATATCTTGGCCGACAAGTTTTTCAAAAAAAGGGGCCGGGTTTCCACCTGTTACGGATACAACAGGTACTTCTTCTTCAATGATTACTTGTAAAAAATCCTCATAAGGTCTCCCATGTTGACCGATTGCAAAATTAACCCCAAACGGACGACTTGTCAGCGATTTCAGCTTTCTTATTTCTTTTCGTAAATCATCAGGCTGTTTTAAACTCATTGCTGTGATTTGCCCTAATCCGCCTGCGTTAGATACGGCTGCCGCCAGTTCGCTGTACGCTAAGTAGGCAAGACCTCCTTGAATAATCGGGTATTGAATCTTTAATAATTTTGTTATCCGTGTTGACCAATCCAAATTGGACCCCCCTTTACAAATAAATCAGAAATCACAAGAAAATTATACCAGTTTTTACATTGGAAAAACCACTTTCCGAAAGTCACGAAAAGAAACACAATGGTAGACGAGGAATGTTAATGGTTGTTTTATTTTCTAGAACGGATGTTATAGCAGATTCATAAAGAATATCTACCAAAAGAAACTCAGTGCAACTTTTTTAAAATTTTGGATCGCCAATTAACAAAAAATAGGGATACAATTAGTATGTATCCCCTTCAAGTAAACAAACAAATACCCCTTTTTTCTTATTCCTCATAATCATGATGATGATGTTCGCAATCGCTACTGGAACACTGTCCATACAGCACGGTAACTTTTTCATCCTCAAAATAATCTACTGTAGAGTTGCAAACAGAACATACGATTTGACCCATTGTGATTCCCCTTTCAATTAATGTAACATAATAATCTAATGTGTTATACATTTTGTAGTTATATAATATATTATATTTCATTACCTGTCAATATATATTAATCATTTTTTAAATTTAACCGTATTGTGATATACATTTTTATTTTTTCTTATCATTACAGTTGTATGCTAGTAAAAATCGTTTAACCGAATAGTACAAACCAATAGGAAATAAAGTTCCTATGTAAATAAACCCTTTTTCATGATTGTTGCTATGTTGGTTCCTTAGTGTACAAAAAAAATACCCCGAGCATATAGCCCGGAGTACTTTATCAGTAGATATTATTTTAAAATGTGGATAGGCGTACCTAAAGCAACTTCGGCAGCTTCCATGGCAATCTCGCCAAATGTTGGATGCGCATGGATCGTTAAGGCAATATCTTCAGCAGTTACACCCGTTTCAACAGCCAGACCGATTTCCGCAATTAAGTCGGAAGCATTTGGTCCGGCGATTTGACCGCCAATAACGACACCGTCTTCTTTACGCACGACTAATTGATAAAAGCCTTCCGTATTATTTAATGCTAATGAACGGCCCAATGCCGCATAAGGGAATTTACCTACCGTAACTTCAATGCCTTCTGCTTTGGCTTGCTCTGGCGTGTATCCTACAGTTGCAAGTTCAGGATCTGAGAAAACAACAGCAGGAATACCAAGATAATCAATTTCAGACGGTTGTCCAGCAATGGCTTCAGCAGCAATTTTCCCTTCATAAGAGGCTTTATGAGCCAATTGCGGCCCGGCAACAATATCACCGATCGCATAGATATTCGGTACATTGGTCCGGCATTGTTTATCGATTTCAACTAAGCCACGGTCCGTTAATTTAACCCCTGCTTGTTCAAGACCTATTTCATCTGTATTCGGACGGCGCCCGACCATAACAAATACGTAATCAGCAGAAACTTTTTCTTCTTTTCCGCCGGCTTCATATGTAACAACTACACCGGTGTCACTTTCTTCCACACCTTTAGCCATTGCTTTAGTAATAATTTCTGCACCTTTATTTTTAAAGTTCTTTTTCACTAGTTGAGTCATTTGTTTTGCATAATTACCACCAAGAATATCATCCATACCTTCTAAAATGGTCACTTTAGTCCCGAAGTTCGCATATACACCGCCAAGTTCAAGACCGATGACGCCACCACCGATAATAACAATATGTTCCGGAATTTCTTTAAGTGCAAGAGCACCGGTAGAATCAAGTACTCGCTTAGAAAATTTAAATGTTTTTAGCTCGATTGGACGGGAACCGGTAGCGACAATTGCATTTTTAAACGTATAAGTTTGTGCACTTTTTTCTGTCATTACACGTAAGGAATTACTGTCGACAAAGTAAGCTTCACCTTTGACAACTTCAATCTTATGACCTTTTAAAAGGCCGGAAACTCCGTCTGTTAATTTTTTAACCACACTGTCTTTAAATGCTTGAACTTTGGAAAAATCTACTTTAACTTGTTCCGCAGTAATACCAAGTTCTTCAGAATGTTTTGCCTCGTGATATTTATGTGAAACGTTGATTAATGCTTTTGAAGGAATACATCCAACGTTTAAGCAAACACCGCCGACAGCATCTTTTTCAACAACTGTCACCTTTTGACCTAATTGTGCGGCACGAATTGCGGCAACATATCCCCCCGGACCAGCTCCGATGACAATTGTATCTGTTTCGATTGGAAAATCTCCTACAACCATTTTTTTACGCCTCCATTAATAAAAGTTCTGGGTCGTTAGTAAATAAAAATTATGGAATCATTTGATTAAACTTATTAATTGTCTACCGGTAAAACGGCAAAACATACAAATAATACCAGAGAAGCTGCAAAAATTTCCCCATTTCCATATTTTGTCATAATGACTATACGCCCCATACCTAGTATAACAATATAGAAAAAATCTCGCATTAATTTTCCACTGATATCAAGGTTGGAAATTTTAAAAATCATGCAGCTTCTCAAAGTTTTATCCGGCTCTATACTTCCATTAACAATAATTCAGGATCACTTAATAAACGTTTGATATGATTCAATGCACTTTGTCCGGTTGCGCCATCGATTAATCGGTGGTCGAAACTTAACGATAATGCAAGCATTGGTGCAGCTACAATTTCACCATCACGAACAATTGGTTTTTCCGAAATTCGTCCGACTCCAAGTATAGCAACTTCCGGATAATTTAGAACCGGGGTGAACCATTGCCCACCAACAGAACCGATATTTGAAATAGTTGCTGAACCTCCTCTCATTTCATTAGGAGAAAGTTTACCTTCACGAGCTTTACCGGCTAATTCATTGATTTCCGCCGATATAGTAAACATTGATTTACGGTCGGCATCTTTAACAACCGGTACCATTAAGCCGCGCTCGGTATCAGCAGCAATTCCGATGTTATAATAATGTTTATGAACAATTTCTTGTGTTGCTTCATCAAGAGATTGATTTAACGCCGGATATTCACGTAAAGCACTCACTAATGCTTTAACTACATAAGGTAAGAAAGTGAGTTTAATCCCTTTTTGAGCAGCTACTTCTTTAAATTTCTTTCGATGTGCTACAAGTTTTGTCACATCTACTTCGTCCATTAATGTAACGTGAGGGGCAGTTGTTTTCGATTCAACCATTTTCTTTGCAATGGCTTTTCGAATTCCGCTCATTTTTTCACGTGTTTCCGGATATTCACCTGTTGGTACAACGTTTTGAACAGGTGTAGTTTCTTTTTCTGATGTAGTCTCTGCTGCTGGAGAAGGTTGGGCTGGTGCTTGTGTTATTGCTTGTCCTCCACTTACAAATGCATCAACATCCGCTTTTAATACTCGCCCATTTTTACCGGTTCCGGCAACTAAACGAATATCTATACCTTTTTCACGAGCGTATTTACGAACGCTAGGCATTGCAATGACATGACGATTTGGATCGACATTTGCCGTTTGCTGATTTCCTTGAGGTGCAGCAGTTTCGACAGCTTCCGGTGTTTGTGATGTTTCAGCTTGAGGTGCAGGTCCTTCTTGTGTCACACCATATCCCGGGGCGTCAAATGTAACCAGCACGTCACCAACAACGGCAGTTTCTCCCTCTTGTACTTTTATTTCTAATACTTTCCCTTTAACGGGTGATGGAATTTCAACTACTGATTTATCATTTTGAATTTCAACAAGTACATCATCTTCTTTTACGATGTCACCAGGCTTTACAAACCATTTGACGATTTCGCCTTCGTTAATCCCTTCACCAATATCATGTAATTTAAATTCGTACAATGATACGCCACCGCTAACTTGGCTAGGTTCTGTCGCAGGTGCCGCTTCTGCTTTTGTTTCTGATGAAGGTTGTGCACTTTCATGTCCTGGTGCATCAATGGTAACGAGTACATCACCTACAACTGCTGTTTCTCCTTCCGAAACTTTAATTTCCAATATTTTTCCTTCTACGGGTGATGGAATTTCGACTACTGATTTATCATTTTGAATTTCAACAAGTACATCGTCTTCTTTAACGGTATCACCAGGCTTTACAAACCATTTGACGATTTCTCCCTCAGTGATGCCTTCACCAATATCATGTAATTTAAATTCGAATGCCACAAATATCCCTCCTAGTGATATTGTTCATATGCGGTTTAAGTTAAGAGTAATAAGAGAAACTTCCATCAGTGGGATATTTCTTCATCGACACTGATGTTTGGATAAAGCAATCTGACCTTTACGGGCAATTCATTCCCCACTTACATGTGTGCAAATTCCGAATCTAGAGGTAGGATTTGACTCGCCGCTAAGGTTGGATAAAAAGAAGGAAGGGACGAAAAAGTTCCGCTACTTTCCGTCCTCACATATCTTCGCTTAGAAAGTTAATACTTTTTTAGCCGTTTCAATAATATCTTTGTAATTTGGAATCCAAACCGATTCAGCTTGTGAGAATGGATATACTGTATCAGGTGCAGTTACACGTAATACAGGTGCTTCCAAACTTAATATGGCTCGTTCATTTATTTCTGCAACGACATTAGCAGCCACACCGGCAACTCTTTGTGCTTCTTGAACAACAATGGCACGATTTGTTTTTTCAACGGAAGCAACAATCGTATCAACATCCAACGGACTTACTGTTCGCAAATCAACAACTTCAGCAGAATACCCTTCTTTTTCAAGTTCTTCAGCTGCTTTTAAAGATTCATGAACCATTGCACCATAACTAATAATGGAAATATCCTTACCTTCACGCTTTATATCCGCTTTACCGATTTCAACGGTATAATCACCTTCAGGAACTTCTTGGCGGAATGAGCGATAAAGTTTCATGTGTTCTAAAAAGATAACCGGGTCATCTGAACGAATGGCCGAGATTAATAATCCTTTTGCATCATAAGGAGTAGACGGAATCACGACTCTTAATCCCGGTGTTTGAGCCATTAACCCTTCTAAACTGTCCGCATGCATTTCCGGTGTATGAACCCCACCACCAAATGGTGAACGGAAAGTAATTGGCATTTTATAACTCCCGCCGGTACGGAACCGGTAGCGAGCCATTTGACCGGCAATGGAATCCATCACTTCATATACGAAGCCGAAAAATTGGATTTCCGGGACCGGACGGAAACCTTCAAGGGCTAAACCAATTGCAAGACCACCGATTCCGGATTCAGCAAGCGGTGTGTCAAATACACGGTCTTCGCCAAATTCTGCCTGTAGGTTTTCGGTTGCGCGGAATACACCACCATTTTTCCCTACATCTTCCCCAAAAATTAATACTTTCTCATCCCTTTTTAATTCTTGGCGCATCGCATCATTAATTGCTTGAATCATTGTCATTTGAGCCATCGCTTACTTCGACTCCTTTTCTTTATAAATTTCGTACTGTTCTTTTAAATTAGAAGGTAATTCTACGTTCATAATCGATATCAAATCAGTAACTTTTTGTTTTGGAGCAGCATCTGCTTTCTTAATTGCTTCTTTAATATCTTCTTTTGCCTGTTCGATTACCTTTTCTTCCATTTCTTCATTCCAAATACCTTTATTTTCCAGATATTTACGGAACCGAACTAATGGATCTTTTTTCTCCCATTCACTATCTAATTCTTTTGTCCGATAACGGGTCGGATCATCACCGCTCATTGTGTGTGGACCATAGCGATATGTTAATGTTTCAATCAAAGTTGGTCCTTCTCCGTTTATTGCACGTTCTCTCGCTTCTTTTACTGCAGCATAAACAGCCAATGGATCCATACCATCTACTTGGATACCTGGAATACCGGCTGCAACCGCTTTTTGTGCAAGCGTCCGGGCAGCTGTTTGTTTTTCACGAGGAGTTGAAATTGCAAATTGATTGTTTTGTACAATAAAAATAGCAGGAACTTGATACGCACCAGCAAAATTAATACCTTCGTAAAAATCACCTTGTGAAGTACCGCCGTCACCTGTATATGTAATAGCGACAGATTTCTTCCCGTTTTTCTTAATTCCTAATGCAACTCCGGCTGTTTGGACATATTGGGCACCGATAATAATTTGTGGTGGAAGAATGTGTAAGTCTTCCGGTATTTGAATACCTTGGAAATGTCCGCGTGACCATAAAAACGCTTGATGTAAAGGCAACCCATGCCAAATGATTTGAGGTACATCACGATATCCCGGTAAAATGAAATCTTCCTTTTCTAATGCGAAATGAGAAGCAATTTGGGAAGCTTCTTGACCGGCTGTTGGTGCATAAAAACCGAGACGTCCTTGGCGATTTAATGAAATGCTGCGTTGATCAAGAATACGTGTATAAACCATACGACGCATCAATTCTTGCAATTGTTCATCAGTTAGATCCGGAACAGCATCTTGGTTGACAATTTCCCCTTCTTCATTCAAAATTTGCAACGTTTGAAATTCTTTATCAACCACATCAAGTTGTTTCGCTAGATCGACCACAATATTATTCGTTTTGGAGGCCATGTTTCTCTTCCTTTCTTTATGAAATTTTTTATTCTACTCATATTTTCCCTTTAACACGTAAAAAGAAACATTTTTTTTAATAATTTCTTTCTTATCCCCCGCCAAGGTAACTTTTTAATCTGTACCAATAGTTGATCAAATAAAATTGATACAATCATTTTCATAAATAAGTGTACACCTACAAAAACCAATTCGTCAATCTTTTTGGGTTTTAAAAAGTATTTTTCTTCAATAAGTTATTTTTTAAAAAAATTCTGTTTCCATCTGTACTAATAATAAAATCATATCTGTATTAGTACAAAATTGCATAAATAACTTACTAATATGATTTATCCCACCTTAACGGAAAGACAAATACCCCCAATTAAAGATTCAAAAAAAGTAACCCAATCCAATTTTGAGTTACTTTTTAATAAGTCCGGCTTTACGATAAAATGCCAACTTTTTCTTATTGTACTTTTTTGTCAATTCATTAAATTGATCGTTAAGTAAATATACTTGTTCATAAGCTTGGTTAATTTCATCAATTTTTTCTTGCAATTTTTCCAGCGTCATATTCTTATCTTTAAAGGCTTCATACAATTTTTTATCTTTTTTTATCGCCTTGCTGTATTCAGCATATAGCTGATGATAAACTTTATATCTTTTTTCCATAATTGCATAAAGTTCCTGTCCATCTTTTTTTAGTTGTGATGATTCAAGTTTATCAATTTGATTCTTTACCGATTCAAATTTTTCACTGGCGGTAACAATACTTTTCTTTTCTTCATTTAGGTGTTCCTGCCTTTGGTTCGAAACTTCAATTGCCTCGTCCGCAAGAGCAATCAATTTGTCGTGTTCCTTATATCCTAATTCGATGATTTGCTCGTAAAGTTTTTTCTCCTTTTCCTCTAACTTGATCAATGGTTTTTGCTCGTTTTTAAAATCTTCTTCCAGTTTTACAACTTCTTCCAGTTTTTTATGTATCTTTTCCTCCGGTCGTGAAAAACATCCGGATAAAATAGCGATAACCAGCAATAAGATAATCTGTAATTTTAAATTTCGGTTTTTCAAGATAGGACCTCCAATCTTTATCCATATTATAATTGAACTGCATAATATATGGCAGAAAAGTTTTTTCTTAAATCTCTTGCTCCTATCGATAAACCAACTTTCTATACTATATTCATAGAATCCATTTACTATACCATATGATAGATTGTTTTATTAACTTTTTGGCAAAACTTTGTTAGACTGTTTGGTAGACTGTTTATGGTTAAAAGTTTTATACGAGGAGGGATATATATGATAGTAATGAAAGATATTATTCGTGACGGGCACCCGACATTAAGAAAAGTTGCCGAGGAAGTAGCAATGCCGCCGTCTGAAGAAGATAAAAAAATATTAAAGTCCTTATTGGAGTATGTAATAAACAGCCAAGATGAAGAAATCGCTCAAAAATACGGATTACGTCCGGGAATCGGTCTGGCCGCTCCACAGATCAATGTTTCAAAAAGAATGATTGCCGTTCATGTGGAAGATGAAAAAGGAAAACTCTATAGTTATGCTTTATTTAATCCAAAAATTGTCAGTCACTCAGTGGAAAAATCATATTTAAAAAACGGTGAAGGCTGCCTTTCCGTTGATGAGCCCCATCCCGGATTAGTTCCTCGCCACGCCCGTGTAACCGTGAAAGGATACAATATGAACGGTGAGGAAGTAAAAATACGTCTGAAAGGACTACCGGCGATTGCTTTTCAACATGAAATTGATCATTTAAACGGGATTCTTTTCTACGACCGAATTGACCAGGAAAATCCGTTTGGGCCAATTGAAAATGGTATTGCTATTGAATTTTAATTTTTTGAAATCATCATTTATTTAATAGAGAAGGGAAATCCAAAACTTTAACAAATATTCCAGATTGGACCATGAAATTTATAAGAGGTTTGTCATATAATATAAATAGAGATAAGTTTATGGGTTCCGGAAAAATCAACAAAGTTTTCTGTTTGATAAAACTTTGGAGGGAGTGTTCAACGATGTTAAAAAAGCTTAAGAAAAAGCTTGCAAATCGTTGGAAAGAATTGTTACGAAAAAAAATGATTGCATAATCGGGCTTGTCTTAAATATAGACTTGCCCTTTTTTCACTCATGAAATAGTTAGTTTCATTTGTTCTAACATGATTTTCTCAATCAAAAAATTTTATTTCATGATGATGAATGTGGTAAGCTGTATATAAATAACTTGGTTCGGTACAAAATTGATTCATGGAAATAGTTTTAAAAAAATTTTTCGGGTCATTTCGTGCATTTATTTTTTGTTTTCGCTATAATAAGGAAAGTTATTTTTGAAATCGGTTAAGGAGAGGTTTAAGCAAAATGATTTTTAAGGTTTATGTTCAAGAGTCAAAAAATCAAATACCAGTCAGGGAACGGACAAAGGCGCTTTATTTAGAAGCTGATTCTAAAATAGAAGTGTATCGGAAATTTAAAGAAACCCCATATCTAATCGAGCATATTCAAGAATTAGAAGGAAACTATCTTGAATATGAAAAACAAAGCAATAATTTTAAGTTAATGGAGATTTAATATGAAATTGGTAAAAAATGATCAAACTGCCGTTTTTGCCCTTGGGGGTTTAGGGGAAATCGGGAAAAATACGTATGCTGTTCAGTATCAGGACGAAATTATCATCATCGATGCCGGTATTAAGTTCCCTGAAGATGAATTACTTGGAATCGATTATGTTATTCCGGATTATTCTTTTTTAGTCAAGAATCAGGAAAAAGTTAAAGGTTTATTTATTACTCATGGTCACGAAGATCATATCGGCGGTGTACCTTATCTGTTGAAACAGATCAATATTCCGATCTACGCTGGTAGATTGGCCATTGAACTCATCCGCAATAAATTGGAAGAGCATGGCTTACTTCGGACAGCCAATTTAATTGAAATAAAAGAAGAGGATGTTATCAAATTCCGAAAAACATCCGTTTCCTTCTTTCGGACAACTCATAGCATTCCTGATTCGTTTGGAATTGTTGTCAAAACGCCTCCTGGTAATATTGTTCATACTGGAGACTTCAAATTTGATTTTACACCGGTTGGTGAACTGGCCAATTTAACAAAAATGGCAGAAATCGGGAAAGAAGGAGTCCTTTGTCTATTATCAGACAGCACGAATAGTGAAGTACCTGAATTTACGATGTCTGAAAGAAAAGTCGGTGAAAGTATAAATGATATTTTCCGGAAAGTTGACGGCCGGATTATCTTTGCAACCTTTGCATCCAATATTCACCGGTTACAACAAGTAACGGAAGCCGCAGTAAAAAGCGGCAGAAAAATTGCCGTATTTGGCAGAAGTATGGAAGCTGCAATGGAAATCGGACAACAACTCGGATATATTAAATGCCCGAAAGATACAATTATCGATAACAATCAATTAAATCGATTACCAGCGAATCAAGTTGTTATTTTATGCACCGGTACGCAAGGTGAACCTATGGCTGCTCTGTCGAGAATAGCAAACGGAACACATAGGCAGATCCAAATTATCCCCGGTGACACGGTCGTATTTTCTTCATCGCCGATACCGGGAAATACATCCAGCATCAATCGAACGATAAATTTGCTTTATCGGGCGGGTGCTGAAGTTATTTACGGCGCATTAAGCGATGTCCATACATCAGGACATGGCGGGCAGGAAGAGCAAAAATTGATGCTGCGACTTATTCAACCTAAATTTTTTGTACCGATCCATGGTGAATATCGTATGCAGATTACGCATGCGAAAATTGCAATGGAATGTGGAATACCTGAAGAAAATTGTTTTATTATGGATAATGGTGATGTCCTTGCTTTATCCAGTGACGCGGCGCAAGTAACCGGGAAAATTCCATCCGGTTCCATTTATATCGACGGTAGCGGTATCGGTGATATTGGGAACATTGTACTTCGTGACCGGCGGATTTTATCGGAAGAAGGATTGGTTATTGTTGTTGTCAGCATTGATATGAAGAATTTTAAAATTGCAGCCGGTCCTGACATTATCTCTCGAGGATTTGTTTACATGCGCGAATCTGGTGATTTAATCAACGAAGCTCAAAATATGATTTCAAGACATCTTGAAAAAATTATGGAAAGAAAAACAAGCCAATGGTCTGAAATTAAAAACGAAATCAGTGATTTACTAGGACCATTCTTGTATGAAAAAACAAAAAGAAAGCCAATGATTTTACCGATTATTATGGAAGTTTAAAAAAACCGCCGCCAAAATTTTGGCGGCGTTTTTGCATATTTACTAATTAATATTCCTTATCCTTGTAACATTTTGATCTCAAACCGATTAATATCGGTATCAGAACCAATGACAATTAAAATATCACCGTTTTGGATCACTTCCGTTGCCTGTGGTGAAACAATGATGTCGTGGTGCCTTTTAATCGCCACAATATTGATTCCGTATTTTGCCCGGATATCTAACTGGGCAATCGCATAACCTGCTATCACTTCATTGACGGCGATCTCAACAATACTATATTTATCAGATAATTCCAGATAATCAAGTACATTCGATGACACCAAATTATGTGCGATTCTTTTTCCCATATCACGTTCAGGATGGACTACTTGATCAGCGCCAATTTTACGTAAAACTTTTTCATGGTAATCATTTAATGCTTTTGATGTTACGATTTTTACTCCTAATTCTTTTAAAATAAGGGTAGTCAAAATACTTGCTTGAATATCATTCCCAATCGCCACAATAACATGATCAAAATTACGGATGCCAAGGCTTTTCAATATAGTTTCATCCGTCGAATCGCCAACGACTGCATGAGTGACAATATTTGAATATTCATTAACTAAGTCCTCATTTTTATCTATGGCCAATACACTCATTCCAAGTTTCGTCAATTCGCGGCAAATACTTCCGCCAAATCGTCCTAAGCCGATGACGACAAATTCCTTTTTCACAAAAATTCCTCCAGGTCTCTCATAAGAATCACAATTACTTCAAAATAATTTTAAATGGATGATGGACATTTCTCAACTATTTTTAAAAACGAAATCATCCATTCCCTATTTGTTGAAAATACGTATTTACTGTTTTTATGCCGGTTTCAATACAAGCTTCGTCGGGGGAAAGCTTCGTACTGTGTAATCCATATTCACTGCCTGCCCCGAGCCAAAACATAAAGCCGGGAATTTCTTTAAGAAAATAACCGAAATCTTCCCCGGTCATCGCTTCATGACATGTCACGAAATGAATATCTGTATGCTTTTTAATCATGTCGATAAACTCGGCAACCATCTTCTCATCATTGTATACTTGATAATAATTTGCCCCATAATCAATGGTCGCTTTACAATCAAATCCAATCTCAATCCCATTTACAAGCTTCTCAATTCTTTTTTTTACTTTTATCATCGATTCCGGTGATAATGTCCTTATTGTTCCTTCCAGCCTTGCCCTTTCAGCAATCACATTTTGGACAGTCCCGGCGGTTAGTTTCCCTATTGTTACGACAACATTGTCCAGCGGGTCGACATTTCTTGAAACAATGGTTTGCAGTCCCGAAATCAATTGAGTGGCGGCAATGACCATATCGTTCGTTCGATGAGGGTAGGCAGCATGACCGCCTTTTCCAACCAGATCAATAAATAGTTCCGATGTGTTGGCAAATAATAATCCCGGTTTAGTCGCAATTGTTCCTGCAGGATATTCCGGTGCAATATGCAGGGCAAAAATAACATTCGGCCACCATTCTTTGATAATATCCGAATCCAGCATTGGCCGAGCCCCACCAGGTCCTTCCTCAGCAGGTTGAAAAATAAATAATGCATCATCATCGATCGGCTCTTCAATCAGTTTGGATAAAGCACCTAAAGCAACGGTCATATGGATATCATGTCCACACGCATGCATCCGTCCTTGATGTCTCGATTGAAAAGGAAGTCCGGTTTCTTCCGTTAACGGCAATCCGTCGATATCGGTCCGATAAGCAATTAAACGATTCCCTACCCGACCACTAACTTTTACAAAAATCCCTGTTTTCCACGTTTTAACCTCCAAGCGATCTTGCGGCAGGGAACGAATAAAATCTAATAAATATTTTTGCGTTTCATATTCTTGAAAGCCAAGTTCCGGAATTTGATGTAAATCCCTTCTTATTTTTCTAAAATTAATCATTTTTTGCCTCCTGTCTTCTCAAGGCTTCCATTTGCCCTTTTCGAAAAAAATTGTTGCGATTTGATTGAAAAGTGGCGGAACAGCTCTGGATTATAAAAAGAGCTTTTCCTTATGTCTCGACTGCCATTTATTCAGTCTATACATATGTATCGGAAAAGCTCCTGAAACTAGTTATCCCCTTATAATTGTCTTAATTCCTGCATAATTTCCGTTTTTGATTTCGTTTTTTCATCAATTTCTTTAATGACTTTTGCAGGTGATCCGGCAACGACGGAAAATGGCGGAACATCTTTCGTCACAATGGCACCGGCAGCAACGACGGAACCTTTACCAACAGTAACCCCTTCTAAAATAACGGCATTGGCACCAACCAAGACATCATCTTCAATAATAACCGGTTTTGCAGAAGGTGGCTCAATAACCCCGGCAAGGACAGCTCCGGCACCAATATGGCAGTTTTTACCAACCGTTGCCCTTCCACCTAAAACTGCATTCATGTCAATCATCGTTCCTTCACCAATAACCGCCCCGATATTAATAACCGCTCCCATCATAATGACCGAATTATCGCCAATTTCGACCTGGTCGCGAATAATTGCCCCGGGTTCAATCCGAGCTTTAATATTTTTTAGGTTCAATAATGGAATCGCTGAATTTCTTCGATCATTTTCAATAACGAAATCAAAAATTTTATCTTTATTTTCATGAATGAGAAGTTCAATTTCGGACCATTCACCAAAAATGACACCGGAATCCCCACTAATGAAAGTCTTTATGTTTTCACCAAAATGAATGTTATCCAAATCCCCTTTTATGTATACTTTCACAGGTGTAGCCTTTTTACTATTTTGAATAAAAGAAATAATTTCATTTGCGTCCATCGTTTTCATCTCTTTTCCTCCCAAATTTTCCTTTAAGCTGCCTAATAAAGTAAGAATAAATTTCAACAGATTATGAAGTTAATCTTCATGCAAAAAATCTTTGAGCACTTCAACAAATGCATTGACTTGTTTTAATTTAAAGGCTGTACTATACCCTAATAACCATGTGTCCCGACCTATACGTTCATTATTCTCATTCAAAAGTGGGATTTTATTTAGATCCTCACTAACTCCGTGTAAAGTAATCCCCGGTAAAATGGCATAACCAATTCCATTTAAAGCCATCTGCTTACACGTTTCAATCTGGTCAACAATGATGACTCTTTGCGCATTTGTTGCAAAACGTTTGTGCCACCAGTTTTGAATTTCTTGAAAATAATTCGAGTCACTTTTAAACTGTATAAACGGTCGATTGGTTTTTGATACATCATCGATATGATTAATTTCTTTGTCCACCAAGTAAAGATAGTCCTTAAACAAATGCTTTTTAATCCCCTTCCACTCTGGGGTCCCTCTAATAATACCGATATGAACTTGATCTTCATAAATTGATTTCAAAATTTCACTGCTCCAACCGGTAATCAGTGATATCTTCGCATGCGGATATTTTTGGACATAACATTTTAAAATTTGGGGAAGCCAGTTTTGCCCAACAATGGATGCACAAGCAATTTTTAACGTTCCATGGACTTCGGATTGGAGCGACTGAATCTCTTCTTTTACCATTTCTTCCATGGCAAGTACTTTATTAGCAAACTCAATGACCTTTTCCCCGGCCGGAGTTAATGTTAACCCTTTATGAGAACGAATAAATAAAGAAGTACCCCATTCCTTTTCAATTGATTGTAAACGTTGCGATAAAGCAGGTTGAGTGACAAAAAGTCTTTCTGCAGCTTTTCTCATATTCATTTCATTGGCCAATACTGACAGGAGTTCCAATTCCGTAAGATTCATCTGTTCACACCAAACCTATTTAGTTTTATCTGAAGTAATTTTATTCTATCATCATTATCCCGGAATGGGAATGGATTTGCTATACTTTAATACAAGAAAAGCTCCCAAAATTCAGGAGCTAATCAGTTTCTTTTACATTCAATTGATGGACAAGCGCATTTAACTGTTTCAAGACAACACGGCGGGTTAAAATCCCTTCAAAATAACCTTCTTCGTCCACGGTACAAACGAACGGGTGATTAATTAATAATTTCAACCCCTTCTCTAACGGATCCTTCACGGTAAGAGTGGGAACATTCCGGTTCATGACATCTTCCACAACTAAATGTTCCAACTTCTCGAACTCAATTCTTTCCAAGCCCATAATTGCATCCAATATTAACGGACTGGATATAAGTCCATGAAATTTATATGCAGGATCAAGTACCGGAATGGCTGTATACCCTGTTTTTGTTAATACCAATAAAGCATGTTCAAGATTATTACCGATTTGTACATGTGCAACCCGTTCGGAAGATATAATAAAATGTCCTATATTTTTCCCTAAAAACTCTCCTGTTTGAAGATCCATCATGTGCAAAATCTCCTCAAAATGATTTTTCTAACCAGATCTATTTTATCATACTGCTTAGAAAATTTCCGTTTTAACAGGAGACTTTCTTAGATGGTTTTTTAGACATATTTTTACATCATCTGTCATTATGTAGAAAAATGGGATTATTTAAGAAGATCAATATCCAAACGGCTTACGAATAATGTTATACCAAGATTTCGTATTAGCAAATTTATACGACAAAAACATGTTCATTCATCATAATTTTTACAAAAGTAAGATTCTTATGATTCCTCGCCTTGCAGCAAATCAAATATTTCTATTGCAACCATGTCAATATTATCAAATTGGAATGCGTCCGTTTTTCCATCTTCATTAAATATTTTCAGTTCAAAGGATTTAGTCTTCGCATAATAATTCACTTTACATTTTCGGACCCCATTTTGTTCAAAATATCGCTCAGCATCTTCCATACTTTCTTGCATTGTTTTTAATCGGGTCAAAATCCCTTCTAATAAAGACATAATTATTTCCTCCTAATTCTATGTCGAGTATAATATGAATAGCACCATTTTCCAAACTTCATTAATTTATTAAGATTTTTTTGGAAAGGAGAACTTTAGTGAAACCGATTATTTTATATTCACAACCGGATTGTCCACCATGCGAAATTACCAAGAAATACTTACAGGAAAAAGGAATTCCGTATATTGAAAAAAACGTTAAAGAAGATCGTGAAGCAAAAAATGAGTTAGTAAAAAAATTTAAATCGTATTCAACACCTACAGTCGTCATCGGAGAAAAAGTTTTCTCGGGCTTTCGTATTAATGAAATTGAAGCGGAATTATCAAAGAGATTCCTCAATCAATCCCGATGTTGAATAGATATATTATGTAATAAAAAATAAGTCTATGCAATGATTAATTCATATATCCTTACATTTCCACTTTTGACACTAAACTATTCAAAAGACTTTAGCTCGCTATAACCGCCACACTTATCCGGTATACCGGGAAAAAATAAAATTAACTTTGGCAGTATCGGTCTTTTTCACTTCTGCAAACTAGATGATGATTTTTGATGCAAATTTTTCTGTATTTTGGTAATATATAACTAGATATTCTTTTGGATTAGGAAAATGATGATGGACTTAAACAAACAAATATCAAGACGTTCTTTTTTAAAAAAACTGGGAAAAGTGATTGCGGGTTCTGCTTTAGTAGGAATTGTGGGACAAGCCTATATGAAATATATTGAGCCAAATTGGATTGAAGTAACTCGTCAAAATATTAACCATCCACTTATACCTCCCATATTCAATGATTTTAAAATTGTCCAATTTAGTGATACACATTTAGGATTTCAATTAGATTTTGACCATTTTGAGAAAATCATTCAAACGATTTCAAAAGAAGAACCCGATCTCATTATTTTTTCAGGTGATCTTGTTGATAATCTTCTCTCATTTTACGAATACGAAGAGATTGTTATTTATTTAAATTATCTTCAGGCACCTTACGGGAAATTTGCAGTTTACGGCAACCATGATCACGGTGGTTGGGGAACCGATAAATACAAACAGATCATGGAAGCATCTAATTTTAAGCTGTTAAGAAATGAATCTCAAAACATCAAGATCGGAAATGATGGGGAAATCATTATTGCCGGTATTGATGATGCCATGCTTGGTCAACCGGATTTTGAAAAAACATTCAGCTCAATTCAAGAGCGCTACTTTACATTATTAATTTCACATGCACCCGATTTAATTGAGGACGCCAAACATTATCCGGTCGATTTTCAAATTAGCGGTCATACCCATGGTGGACAAATTCAGTTGCCATTTATCGGACCATTGATTACACCACCCTATGGACAAAAATATGTTGAGGGTTCCTACGATATTTCTGACCATCTCAGGCTTTATGTCAATCGGGGACTTGGAACAACGAGATTACCTTACCGACTCTTATCCCGTCCGGAAATAACCATCTTCACTTTGAAAACATAAAGGAAAAGGAGAGTAGATGATGCAACCTTCTAGTGAACAAGCGACCAACTTCCCAACTGAAATTTTATCTAAAGCACTATTCATCGTAAATCGTCATGCAAAAACGGCTATTGATTCAAAATATTTATACCAATTAAAACATGCTACTATAAAAAAAATGCTGGCAGAAGGAAAGGCAAAGAAAATTGGACTGCATTTCTCACGTAATCCGAAATTCAGTCAACAACAGCTTGATGTGCTTATTTCCTGTGGTAATTATTATTTTCATATTCCCCCCACAAGAGAAGATATCCATAATCTAACACATTTAGGAAAACTGGATGACCATTTCCGGAATCCGAAAACAATTCTCCCTTTGAAAGAAGCCAAAAAAATTTTGCAATTATATACGGGTATTAGAAAAAACGAAAATCAAAAAAGGCAGCGACCACGTTACCAACAACCCTTCTTCAAAAGATTGGGTGAATAATATCTTGTACAACCTCAACACATAAAACAACCAGTCAGAAAGGGAGTATTTCTGACTGGTCCAACGATTGAAGAACGTACCATCGTTCATTCTCTATAATCTTTTGGCAAGCAATAACCGGCATCATTACCGACTATAGGTTATCTGCTACATTTCCGGTTCATTCAAAGCAATGATTTCGCTAAACATTTTCTCAAAATCAAGCAGGAGGATAATCTGCTCCTGATTTCTAATAACTCCGCTAACAAACTGATTCCGATTGCTTAAATCGTTCGGCTTTTCAATCTTTGTTACTGATAAAATTTGTTCTACACCTGATACATGAAAAATTGCCCGCTGTTCGCTAATTTCTGTAACGATAAATCGATCCTGTTCGCTGTTTTCTTGCACCGGAATTGACAGGAACATGGCTAAATCAATTACCGGTAAAACTTCTCCGCGAATATCGGTAATCCCTTCAATATATGGTTTTGATCGCGGAACAGGTGTCACTTGAGTGGGCATAATAATTTCATTTACATTCTTTACCGGTATACCAAAAAGCTCTTTGCCTAAATAAAATTCAACCAGCATCATTTCCTCAGGCAAAGTTACCGTATTCTGATGATTTTCATTCGTTTTCATGTTGATTTCCCTTTCTCTATTATTATTCCTTCTTTTATTTTACTTTACAAACAAGAAAAATAATAGATAAATCTACTTTTTTAATAAATTTCTGCCACAATAACGGGATACATTGCATTGGGGGAAGATTAGTGACCGTTTGTGCGGGATAAAGTGAAACTTCCATGGGGTTGTCCAGAAAGTCAAAAATTAATCCAATGTGTATAGTAGTTGAAGCAAGTTTGCCTTTTTTATGGTATGATATTGCTGAGACTGCTTAAGGAAAGGGATCATGATGGAACAATTAATCAACCCAAATGTAAAGAATATTCAAATCTCGGGGATCCGTAAATTTTTTAATATGGTTGAAGGTGTTCAAAACGTCATTTCACTTACAATCGGTCAACCGGATTTTCCCACGCCTTCCCATATAAAAGATGTCGCAAAACAAGCAATTGACCAAAATTTCACTTCATATACAGCGAATGCGGGTTATTTAGAACTTCGAAAAGCAGCAAGTAACTATGTCAAAAGAAAATATCGTATCGTTTATCATCCTGAGTCAGAAATCATTGTAACTGTAGGAGCCACTCAAGGGATCGATATTGCTTTAAGAACAATCTTAACTCCAGGAACCGAAGTTTTATTACCTGGCCCGATTTACCCCGGATACGAGCCACTCATTAAACTAGCCGGAGCAAAGCCGGTCTATCTGGATACACGAAATACAGGTTTCAAAGTAACGGCTGAAATGATTGAAAAAGCAATAAATAACCATACGCGTTGCCTTATTCTCCCCTACCCTTCCAACCCTACCGGAGTAAGTTTAACGCGAGAAGAATTAAAAGAAATTGCTGAAGTTGTAAAAAATAAACCGATTTTTGTCCTTGCCGATGAAATTTACAGTGAATTAGTATACGAGAAAGAACATGTTTCAATTGCAGAGTTTATACCTGAACAGACAATTGTGATTAACGGTTTATCGAAATCCCACTCCATGACAGGGTGGCGAATCGGTTTTGTCTTTGCACCCGCTTATTTAACAAAGGAAATGATTAAAGTACATCAGTACAATGTTTCTTGTGCCAGTTCTATTTCACAAAAAGCCGCAATAGCAGCATTAACAACCGGCTTCTATGATGGAAGGTTAATGCGTGAAGAATATGTGAAAAGAAGAGACTATGTTTATGAGCAGTTAATAAAATCCGGCTACGATACTGTTCTTCCGGACGGTGCTTTTTACTTTTTTGTAAAAATACCGACAGATTTTCAATTAAATTCTTTCGATTATTGTTTAAAAATGGTAAAAGAAAACGGGGTGGCCGTCGTACCGGGAAGTGCCTTTTCTGAATATGGGGAAGGGTATTTCCGACTCTCTTATGCATGTTCGATGGAAAAATTACAAGAAGGACTAAACCGGTTACTTGATAAATAAAGAAAACTCGGCGACTGCCGAGCCTTTAGGCGATGGCAAAGCCGTAGTCAGCGAAAATACATTTTCGCTTGCGAGGTAATGCTACCGAAGCTTCTCTAGTTCACCGAAAAAATATAAAATTTTTTCGGCTGCGATGTATTCCCGTGAAGCTTTCCTTGTGCACTTATACTTAATTCTTAAAATTTCCAACTACGTCGAATT